>Ga0078972_1001193_pt2 | contig 90260 bp, 79 predicted proteins | sample YelNatPaOPGAMG01_FD_67568 | JGI IMG/M metagenome (GOLD analysis project Ga0078972, IMG submission 67568) | Hot spring thermophilic microbial communities from Obsidian Pool, Yellowstone National Park, USA - OP-RAMG-01 (SPADES assembly) (version 2) | ecosystem: Environmental > Aquatic > Thermal... | reverse complement strand
ACGCCGGTAAGGAACGCCTAACGCCCTCCTCGTGTATTCCGATTAAACCACCGGCCTCTCGCCTAGCCACCGGCGGTAATGAAAGTTCTTGCCATCCGTGATGCCTTGCAATCCGGACGCGGAGACCGCGTCCCTCCGAGAAAACCGCCTCTCGGGTCGTCCGGGGGCTTCGGCGCTAGGCCATCTCACCCTCGGATGGCCTCCCGCGGATGGACGGGCTCCGCACGCCCGCAAACGAGACTTCGCTTCCGGCCGGGGAGTCGCCCCACTAGGCCACAAGGCGTTCCTTTGCCCCCGATAATGATGTTGTGCCTCGGCTTGCGTCCACCCTTACCACGCGGACGCGCAGAGCGCGTCCCTCCGAGAAAATCGCCTTTCGCGTCGTCCGGGGGTCTTCCCCGCTAGGCCATCCATACGGGGCTGGTCTCCCCGCGGAGGGGCGGGCTCCGCACGCCCGCAGGGAAGGCATCGCGCCAAACCCAAGATTGCCTCCTATTGGCCACCGGCTTATCGTAAACGCACCGGTGAGAATGCGATGCCTCGGCTTGAGTCCGGCCTTCGCACGCGGACGCACGGAGTGCGTCCCTCCGAGAAAATCGCCTTCCGCGTCATCCGAGGGTTTTCTCCGCAAGGCCATCTCGCCCTGGATAATCCCCGCGGAGCTCCATTGGGGTGCAAGGGAGCGTTTGGAGTGACCAGGGCTTGAAAGGAAAGCCTCTGGAGGTAAATTGGGAGGAGAGATGGGAATTCCTCGACGGAAGAGAAGGAGGTGCAAGATGGGGCTTGAAAAACACACATTTCACCAAAGGCTTCAAGAGTATTGCAACTGTTACGTTGGGACGGACCCCAAGGAGGAGCTTCTGAGGCTCAGTATGGGTGGTGAGGCTGCGGATTTCACAGGGGATTTGGAGGAGGCTGCCATAAAGCTCTTGGGGCTCATGATTCTTTACGGTCTCAAGGAAAACGCCAAGTCCATCGAGCTTCGGAGGACTAAAGATGGTAGAACGAGGATAGATGTCAGTGCATCGGGAAACTATCAGCTCCCAGGGCCACCTCGTAATCTCTTCGAGAAGGCAATGGATATAGCCAGGGCCATATCCCATATAGAGGGCTCAAAGGGGCAGATTCCTCTGGCCCTGGGATTGGGGCAGGACAATATAGAGCTCCTTCTGACCCTGGAAAGATCCCAGGAGGATTTGATTGCCTTCTCATTGCCCCAAGGGTGACTCCTTCGGAAGGGGAGGAGATCCCAGTCAGGTGGAATCCTTGGAGAAAAGGCCTTCCAAGACATCTCCTGTGGACCTGTGGAAGACTTTCCCACTCGAATAGAAGGGGAAGGTGGATCCAGGCAGGAGAACGTCCCCCAAGCTATTGTTCTCGAGAAGCAGGCCCAAAGCCTTCGCAGCAAGGAAAGCCCAGGCCCTCTCCGGGGCCTCCCCTTCCTTCAAGCTCTTCATCAGGATGGGGGTGATACCAAGCCCGGTTTCCTCCCTCAGAGCTTCCTTTCCTAGCCTCCACAGGCCCCACAAGAACCCGATTCTTATCCAGGGATGCATCCTCTGCCACCTGGGAGGTTCCAGATGACCCAGAAACACAGCCAAGAACTCCTCCCGCAGATGGGGGCTTTGGCGCAAGATCTCGGCCATGGCCTCGGGAGCTCCCCAGCCCATGCTCCCCGAATCCTCGTTGAGACTCCAGAGGAGACGCCTCATTATCTCCCTAGCTGACTCCGCATCCCCTTCAGCCATCTGGGCCACCACTACTCCCAAAGCCTCGGCAGCTCGCCATCTCGTCTGGAGGTCTTCGCCATAGAGAGCCCTGAGGAGAGCTGTAGCGAGCTGCCTCCCCGCATTCTCTCGGAACCGAGAAATAGCAGAGGCCCAATCCTCTTCTTCGAGGAGTTCCTTTGGCCTTATCCTCTCCATGATATCTCAGAGCTTCTCCTTGACTGCCCTCCCCACTGTCCTTCCCAACTGAACGCACTCTTCCAAAGCCCTCTTGTCCGGCACATACTGGACTTTGATCGGGGGGCACACTATCTCGACCTTCATCTCCTTCAGGGCCTCCTCGACCATCCTCACACCCTCTCCACTCCACCCGTACGAGCCGAAGGCTGCCCCGATCTTTCTCTGGGGCCTCAAGCCCCGGATGTAGTGGAGGGCATCTGCCATCTTCGGAAGCATGCAATTGTTCAAGGTGGAAGAGCCGCACACTATGGCAGCGGCATCGAGGAGCTCTGTCACGACGTCGCTTCTGTGGGTATGCCTCAAGTCCATGACCTTGACACTCAGCCCCTCCAACATGAGCCCTTCTCCCACTGCCCTCGCCATTGCGGCTGTGCTCTCCCACATTGTGTCGTATATCACGAGGGCTTTGGGTATGGGCTTCTGTTGGCTCCATGAATCATAGGCCTGGAGGATTTTTCCAGGGTCTGATCTCCAGATGAGACCGTGGTCCGGGGCTATCATGTCCAACTGGAGATTCATCCCCCTGATGCTCTCCAGGAGTTTCTGAACCAGGGAGGAATAGAGAAGCAGTATGTTGGCGAAATACTTCGCCGCATGGCTCATGAGCGCGGCCTGGTCCACTTGGTCATCGAATCTCTCGCTCGTTGCCCAATGTTGTCCGAAAGCATCGCTGGATATGAGAAGCCTTTCTTCAGGGATGTAAGAGAACATACTGTCAGGCCAATGGAGCATACGGGTCTCGATGAACTGGATACTCCTTTTCCCCAGCCTGATGGTGCTTCCGGTCTCAACAACCTCATACGGCCACTCGCTCCTGTGGTAATGACGCAAGAGGGCCTCTTTGCCCCTCGAGGAACAGATGAGCCTCGATGGTCTGCAAAGCTCCATCATCTGAGGTAGGGCGCCCGAATGGTCCATCTCCACATGGTTCACGACGATGTAGTCGATCTTCTTGGGATCCACTATGGAGGATATCCTCCTCACTAGCTCGTCCTCGAATCCCTTCTTGACCGTATCGAAAAGCACAATTTTCTCGTCCACGAGTAGGAAGGAATTGTACGTGGTCCCATAAGGAGTCGAGTAGCCATGGAAGTCCCTGACATTCCAGTCCACAGCACCAACCCAGAAAATGTTTGGTTTGATCTCCACCTTTTCCATCGGAACCTCCTCCTCACAATTCTTTTTCTGCGGGTACAGATCTCCTTCCCTCGGTTCACATCCCGTGGTCTCTCACGGAGCTCATGAGTTCTCACTGGACCCCTTTTAGAAGGTTTCGAGAACTGGTTTCGGCACCCCGAGTGTCAGCTCCCGATTGCCCCTTCGCCTTCATGCAAGAGTCTTCTCAGGGCTTCGGGGGAATCCACGGGCTCTCTACAGGTGTTTGACCGACAAAGATAAACCTTGCATCCCCCTTTTTCCTGAGGGAAGGGCTCCAGGCGTGGCGCAATCCTCCTCACCTCCTGGCCCTCATCACCTGGCTCCAAGAGTATCACAGTGCGCATCGGGGCGAAATCCTCTCTCAACTCCCTGATCATGGAGATTGTGTCCGGAGCTTCCTTTTTCCCGAAGAGGACCACTTCTTGGCAAGGCCCCAATAGGAAATCCAAGGCGCAGAGCATATATGTGTGGCCAGTTGGAAACTCGTGGAGATGACCCGAGAAGGCCTTGAGAACAGCCCATGACTTTTCCTCCAGGTCTTCCCTACCTGTCATTTTGGCAAGCCTAGCAAGGACCATGGCCGCGAGAGAATTGCCAGATGGAATCGCGCCATCGTGGCCGTCCTTGGGTATGGAGAAAAGATCCTTTGCATCCGGTGGAGCCATGAGAAAACCGCCCTTGTTATGGTCCCAAAAGATCTCCAACATGAGCTCGGTTATCCTCGAGGCCTCGATGAGCCATCTAGCCTGGAAGGTTGCATCGTAAAGCTCGAGAAGCCCCAAAGCCAAAGAAGCGTAATCCTCGAGACACCCACCATGGGCCGCCTGGCCTTCCCTCCATCTCCTCAGGAGCCTTCCATCCTCTGTTCTCAGCTCTGTCAGAATGAACTCCGCACACCTCTTCGCAGCTCGAGCATATGATGGTTCCCCAACAACCCAAGAGGCCCTGGCAAAGGCGGCCATCATGAGTCCGTTCCAAGAGACAATGATCTTGTCATCCTTGTGAGGCCTGACCCTCGAGTGCCTAGCTCCCAAAAGCTTCCCTCGAGCCTCCTCCAGAAGCCTCGCCAGCTCTTCCTCCTCCATTCCCTGACTCTGGGCCAAAGCCCTCCTGTCCATGGCCTCGTGGAGGACGGTCTTCCCTTCTTCGAAATTGCCCTCCTCAGTTACCCCGTAGAATCTCGAGAAGAGCTCGCCCACATCCTTCCCCAGAAGCGACACTATCTCCCCTTTGCTCCACACGTAGAAGGCCCCTTCCTTTCCATCGCTATCGGCATCTTCCGCGGACAAGAAGCCTCCCTCGGGATGCGTGAGGTCTCTCAGGACATATTGGGCTATTTGGTGAACCACATCTTTGAAAAAAGGTTTTCTCGTCACCTGAAATGTCTCACAGTATGCCAGCATGCACATGGCCTGGTCGTAGAGCATCTTCTCGAAATGGGGAATCAGCCATCTTTCGTCCACCGAATACCTGTGGAAGCCATATCCTATCTGGTCAAAGATGCCCCCTTTCCTCATGGCAATGAGGGTCTTCTCCACCATGTCCAGGGCCATGGGTTGCCGTGTTCTCCGATGCCACCTGAGGAGGAAACTCAATTGGTGAGGGGAAGGGAACTTGGGCGCAGATCCGAATCCTCCATAGCGAGTATCGAAGGAACGGGCCAAGGTCTCGTACGAGCGGCGAAGGAAAGCTTCGCTGAGGGCCCCTCGCTCTTGGCCCGGCCCCTGAAGCCTGATCACATCCGCAAGCTGCCGTGCAGCCAGATGGATCCTCTCTCTGTCTGTCTTCCAAAGATTGGCCACATGGAGCAAGAGCTCTCCGAAACCTGGCAAACCCATGCGGCTCGTTTTGGGAAAATATGTGCCTGCGAAGAAGGGCTCTCCTTGGGGTGTGAGAAAGACCGAGAGGGGCCAGCCACCCCTTCCTGTCAAGGCTTGGCAGGCCATCATGTAGAGGTGGTCCACATCGGGCCTTTCCTCCCTGTCCACCTTTATGGAGACGAAAAATTGGTTCAGGATGCGGGCTATGGCCTCATCCTCGAAGCACTCGTGGGCCATCACATGACACCAGTGGCAGGTGGAATACCCTATGGAGAGGAAAATGGGCTTGTCCTCCTCCCTGGCCTTGGTGAAGGCCTCCTCTCCCCACGGATACCAATCCACCGGATTGGTGGCATGCTGAAGGAGATAAGGGCTTTTCTCCGAGGCCAACCTGTTGGGTTTCCTCGTGACTTGGGATCGGTCCATCTCGCTCTCTCCATTCCTGGCGACCTACCCTGAGGGAAGGTCCCCCCTGAAAGTCATCTTTGGGAAGGGAGCTCCCAGCTTGGGAATGGCCCCCTTTTCATCACTTGGGCCCTCTATGGAGCCGAGCCCCCAGCATGCCACCCATTCCCGGGTGAGAAGTCAACCTATTCCAATGGCTTGAAAAACCTCTTTCCAATCCCGCAGAGGGGACACTTCCAATCCTCCGGGAGATCCTCGAAAGGGGTCCCAGGGGGGATCTTGCCCTTCTTATCGCCCCTTTGGGGGTCGTAAATGTAACCGCACGTGGGGCCCGGGCAGATGTATTTCCTGAGCTCGTTCATGGCTCTCCTCCTTGGGATTTCCCCTTGGCTTCAGTGGGCATCACGAATGTCCTCTGGCCCAACTCCTGATTCAAGGAAAAAAGACCGCCCGGGTGGTCGCCCACGAGCTTCAGCTTTTGGATGACATCCAGTGCTGATGCCTCCTCCTCCACCTGTTCTGTGACGAACCACTGGAGGAATATCTCCGTGGCATGATCCTTCTCTTCCCTGGCCAACTCCACAAGCCTGTTTATCCTCTCTGTTACCTTTTCCTCGTGGCCGAGAGCTTCCTGGAACACCATCAAGGGGCTTTCCCAGTGGGAAGGTGGCTTCTCGATTCGGTCCAGATGAACTGCGCCTCCCCTCTCCAGGATGAAGTCGAAAAACTTGGCCGCATGGGTGAGCTCCTCCAAGGCCTGGACCCTCATCCATTTGGCGAAGCCCGACAAACCCTTGGAGTGGAAGTGGGCAGCCATGGACAGATACAGGTAAGAGGAGAAGAACTCCCAATTGAGCTGCTCGTTCAGGGCATTCTCGATTCTCTCTTTCATCACCTCATCCTTTCCAAAGACCGTGCAAGTTACAGAATTCCCTGGCAAAGGCTCCCTCTGCCTTGACTGGGAAAAAGGCCTCTGGAGACTGGCCTGGCTTGAGAAACTCCCTGTAAGCTTTGTCTCCCACGACCAGCTCTATCCACTCTATGTAGTGCTTCTCCTCCATGGGGTGGGGAGCGCTACCCACCTTCACCTTGATCCCTCCCTCGACTCGCTCCAAGACCGGGACGTGTTTCTCCAAAGAGGCATCCACCACGTTTTCTGCTAGAAGCTTCATCGGTTGACCGCAGCAGACGAGCTGACCGACCCCTCCGTGGAGCACCTCGACCATGTTTCCGCACACCTCGCACTTGTAAACCTGCAGCTTCTCCGCCATTTGCTTCTTCCTCCTTTCTCGAGATTTTCAAATCCGAGCCCATCGGGGCCCGTGGCTCACCTGATCCTTTCAATGGCCTCGAGAACTTCCTCGTAATCGGGCTCCTTCGTTATCTCCTTGACCCACTGGGAGTAAGTGAGGACCCCATTCCTGTCCACTACGAAGACGGCCCGGGTGAGGAGCCTCAGCTCCTTTATCAAGGTTCCATAAGCCAGACCGAAGCTCGCATCCCTGTGATCGGAAACAGTTCGAACCCTGTCAACTCCTGCCCCAGCACACCATCTCCTCTGGGCAAACGGCAAGTCCATGCTCACCACCACCACTTCCACGTCCTGGCCCAGATTCACAGCCTCTTGATTGAATCTCCTGGTCTCCATGTCGCATACTGGAGTATCCAGGGAGGGCACGGAACAGAGGACACATATCTTTCCCTTGAAAGAACCGAGCCCCACTGGCTTGAGCTCCACATCCAGGGCCTGAAACTCCGGAGCTGGCATCCCAAGGGCTGGCTCCTCACCCAGGAGGGTGAGGGGGCTCCCCTGAAAGGTGACGATCCCTTTTCTCTCCACCATCTTTCGCCTCCAGTAACCCGTCAATAGTTCTCAACCAGGAGCTCGTAGTAGGCCCTGGGATGATCACACGCGGGACAGACTTCAGGGGCTTCCAGGCCCTCGTGGAGGTAACCACAGTTTCTGCACCGCCATACCACAGGCTGGTTTTTCCTGAAGACCGTGCCCTTTTCCACATTTCTGGCGAGCTCGCGATAACGCCTTTCATGTTGCTTTTCGGCAACCGCTATGGCGTCGAAGACCTTGGCTATGGAATCGAAGCCCTCTTCCCTCGCCACTTGAGCGAAACTGGGATACATGATCGTGTGCTCGTAATTCTCGCCCGAGGCCGCAGCCAATAGATTCTCCAAGGTGTTTCCGATCTTGCCCGCTGGGAAGGCTGCGGAAATCTCCAAATCTCCACCTTCCAGGAATCCGAACAATCGCTTTGCGTGTTCCTTTTCCTGGTCGGCTGTCTCCTGGAAGATCCAGGCTATCTGCTCGTAGCCCTCCTTCCTTGCCTGACTTGCGAAGTAAGTGTAGCGGTTTCTCGCCTGAGATTCCCCTGCAAAGGCCGTCAAGATGTTCTTCTCGGTCCTCGTCCCCCTAAGCTGCATCCTCTCACCTCCTGTGGCTCAGTTTCCTCCCCTGCAAAGGGAGCATTCGACCAAAATCTCCAAGTTCCAATCCAGAACCTTGTTGCCGCAGATCTCCCCAGGTAGCTCGATGGAAAGCCCCTCCACCTCATGGGGCAAGTCAAAGAACCTCCCACAGAGGGCACATCGCATGTGGTGGTGCGGTTCCATTCTTCCGTCAAAATGAGCCCTTCCCCTCTTGCCCTTGAGCTTTCTGACAAGACCCAGGGAGGCCATGAGTTCCATATTCCTGTACACTGTAGCAAGACTCGTCCTGGGGAGCCTCCTTCGGACCCTCTCCAGGAGCTCATCCGCCGATGGATGGTCAAGGGAAGACTTGAGCTCCTCGAGAAGAACCCTCCTCTGAGGGGTCATCACCATCTTCTCCTTGCGCCTCAAAGACCCACGACCCTTCTTTCAGTAATTCATGGCCATCTCGCACCGAGCCAGAGGGGATCCTGGCTTAAATGCGACTTGCTTTTATTTAAACAGCCCCTCCCGAGGAGTCAATAGGGGCTTTTTGGCGAAAATGTGAGAAGGGTAGGGCGACCTCCCGATGGGGTCATTCAATGGGCATTGTGGCTTCTTGGAGCCAAGCCAGGTCCTCACCCTCGAGGTTGGGGGAGAGGAGGTCACGGATGGTTCGGTGATAGGAATTTATCCAGGAGATCTCCTCTTCCCGGAGGAGTTCCACTGATATGAGGCTCCTTTCCAGGGGGATCATGGTCACAGGCCGAAATCCCAGAAAGGGCCCATGGGTTCCGTGTTCCATGGGAAGCTCTATCACCTCCATCACATTCTCGATTCTGATTCCCAGTGAGCCCTCTTCGTAGTAACCGGGCTCGTTTGTGAGGAACATTCCTGGCTCCAAGGGCACTCCCTTGTCTTTGGGAGAGATGCTCTGGGGACCTTCGTGGACATTCAGGAAACACCCAACCCCATGGCCTGTCCCATGCATGTAGTCCATACCCACCTCCCAGAGGGGTCTTCGGGCCAGGGAGTCGAGCTGTCTTCCAGATGTGCCCTTGGGAAAAGGGGTAGTGGAAAGGGCTATGTGGCCTTTGAGGACCCTGGTGTATTTCTCCCTCTGGTCATCTGTCACGGGGCCTAGGGCAATGGTTCTCGTGGCATCGGTCGTTCCATCGAGGAAGTGACCACCCGAGTCCACCAAGACCAAACCATGGGGCCTGAGTTCTATGGCCCGTTCATGGCTGGGCCTGTAGTGCACAATGGCCCCATTGGGGCCGTATGCCACTATGGTCTCGAAGCTGGGGGCTATGTAACCGGGGAGCCCTTCTCTCAGGGTGTCCAATCTCTCCGCTGCGATCTTCTCGGTTATCCCTCCTCTTGGAACCTCTTCCTTTATCCATCTCATGAACCTGACCCAGGCCAAAGCATCCCTTATATGGCAATCCCTCATGCCTCTTCTCTCAGCCGGGCTCTTGACTGCCTTGGCCCGAGCGATGGGACTCAGGGACTCCAAAGGTCTTGGCCCTTCTTCCAAGAGTTCCAGGATCCTCTGGTTCGCCCCTTGGGGATCAACCCAGAATCTGAGACCTGCCTTGGCCAACTTCCTCAAATGGGGCTCGAAATCCCCATAAGGCCGAATCTCCAGAACTGGTTCGATGGCATCTCTCGCCTCCCTGGTCAATCTGCCCCCATCGGTGAAAAGGAAGGCATCTTGTTGGAGGATGATCAAGTAGCTCAGGAAAACGGGACTGTAGGGCACGTCTTTCCCCCTCAGGTTCAAGACCCAGGCTATCTCATCCAATCGGCTGACTACCAGTCCCTGGACCCTTTTTCTGGCCATCTCCCCTCTCACCATCGCCAGCTTTTCCTCGACCGAGGATCCACAATACTGGGACGCCAAAGGCCAGATGAGCTCCGATGGAGCAGGGGGTCTGTCCTGCCAGAGGAGGTCGACGAGATTGTCTTCCAGGGAAACGAGCTCGATCCCCCCATCCGAGAGTTCTCTTTTGAGTCTTCTCGCCTCGTCTGCGGAAAAAAGCCTAGGATCTATGCCTACCTTCTTCCCAGGTGGGAGGTTCTGGAGCAACCACTCCTGGGGCTCTGGAACCCCTGACAGTCCCATTCTCATCAAGGTGAATAGATCCCTGTCGAGCTCCTCTTGGGCCTGGAGGTGATATCTTCCGTCTGTCCAGAGGAGAGCCTGAGATGAGGTGACGAGAAGGGTTCCACTCGATCCTGTGAATCCGCTCACCCACTGGATTCTCTTTGCCCTTTCGGGGACGAACTCACCTTGGTGCTCGTCTTGGGAGGGGATGATATAGGCTTCAAGGTCCCTCTGGGCCATGAGTCCCCTGAGGTCCTGGAGTCTTTTGGCAAAAAGCGAGGTCTTCCTCATCCTGAAAGGTCCTCTCCTCTCAACCCCTTCGTGTCTCCGATCCCATTGACTCCAATGATGCACCTGGCTTCCGAAGTGTCAAGTGGAGGCCGAGGAAAAGAACCGTGTAGCTCCCGCTAGAGGGGGATCGCCTCCCTAACGAGTCTGCAACTTGGGCCCTTGGGTTTCGCTCTTCCAGGGCAGAAGGGCTTTCTCCAAGGTTGCCAGGAGCCAGTTGGACAAAAGTCCCAATAGGGCGAGGACCATTATCCCGAAGAGGAGCCTCGTTGTCTGCATGAGATTGGCGGCTGAAATTACGAGAAATCCTATGCCCTTATCCGCTGCTATCATCTCAGCTGTCACAAGGAGGAGAAGGGCCACTCCAGCTCCGAGCTTGAGTCCGGCGAAGATCATGGGAAGGCTTGCGGGCAAGAGGACCTTCCAGGCGATCCCCGCCCTGCTCGATCCAAGGGCCAAAGCAGCCTTCACAAGGAGAGGATCAACATCGAGGACTCCAGCTCTGGTGTTCACCACAACGGGAAAGAAAACCCCCAGAGCTATGACAGCGATCTTGGAGCCTTCCCCCAGCCCGAGCCAGAGGATGAGAAGCGGTAGGAGAGCGATCTTGGGAATGGGGTAAGTCGCGGCAATCAGGGGGTGGATGGAGGCATCTGCCAGTCGAGATATCCCCATGGTCAGCCCCAGGAAAACTCCGACTCCTGCCCCAATGAGGAACCCCCACAGGATTCTCCAGAGACTGGATGCCAGATGTCCCAAGAGGTCCCCGCTTTTTATGAGCTCCAGGCCATCTCCTATCACGGCACTGAGGGGCGGGAGGAAAAGGGGGGAGATCACCCCCATCTGACCCAAGAGCTCCCACGCCAAGAGGACCCCGGCCAAGCTCGATGCCCCTAGAGCCTTTCTTTTGGGATCCGCTGTGGGAGGGTTCATGGGCTTTCGAGAGGGGGCGGTTCCCATTCCTTTTCCAGAAGATCCGTAACCCCAGCGACAAGCTCCAGGAAGCTTTTCAATTTTCTCACTTCTTGTGTCCTAGGCCTCGGCAATTCCACGGAAAAAGTCCCTAGCACACGGCCCGGCCTCTTGCTCATGACAACGAGCTTGTCTGCGAGGAATACGGCCTCGGATATATCGTGAGTCACATAGAGAAAGCTCATGGATCCGCTCTCGTAAATCCTCGAAAGCTCCATTTGCATTTGTTGTCTCGTGATGGCATCCAGGGAGGAGAGGGGCTCGTCCATGAGGAGGAGGCGAGGCTCAGTGGCCATGGCCCTGGCGATGGCCACCCTCTGCTTCATTCCCCCAGAGAGCTGGTGAGGGTAGCTATCCTCGAAGCCCTCGAGGCCTGTCATTTGGAGAAGTTTTCGGATCCTCTCCTTCCTCTCCTTCTTGGGCAGGCCCAGCTCCTCGAGCCCGTAGGAGACGTTCCCGGCCACGGTCCTCCAGGGAAAGAGGGCGAGCTCCTGGAACACTATACCGGCAGAGGGCCTTCTCTCTTGCCTTTCATTGAGGAAGATGACCCTTCCCGAGGTGGCTTCCACTAGCCCAGCGACTATCATGAGAAGGGTCGATTTTCCACATCCAGATGGCCCCACGATGGAGACAAATTCACTCGAGCCTATCTCGAGATTCACCCCCCTCAGGGCCTCAACTGGGCCCGATCTTCCATTGGAGTAAATCTTGTGGAGATCCTCTATCTTGGTCTTCATATCAGGGGCCCACCTCTTTTTTCGCTTCCTCCCAGAGGGAACGGTCCAGGATGCTCTGGGGATCCAAGTCCTTGGTGAGCATCCCATGGGCCCTGTACCAGTTTATCTGTCTGGGGATGTCATCCCACATGAGCTCCCCATCTCTGTCATTGTAGCTGAGATCCAAAACCACCTGCTCCGGAGAAAGGCCAGTGTATTTCGCTATCTGACCCAAGACCCTGGAGAAGGCCTCGGCCTTCAGGGGCCTTCCATTGGAGTCCCTCACCAGACACCCATCGTAATACACCCTGCAGCCCCTTATGTAAGCCCTGAGAAAGGCCTTGGCCATGTCCCTCTTTTTGAGCAAGCCTCCCGACATGAAAATCGCGGCTATCTGATACTTGAGCTCCTCTCCAGCCCAGAGGATGACCTTTCCGACACCAGCGCTCTCTGCCTGGGTGCAGAAAGGCTGAGCAACGAATATGGCCTCGAGCTGTCCCCCTGAGAGGGCCTCTACCAGAGACTTGAGACCTCCCAGGGGAACCAATTTCACTTGAGAGAGATCCATGGAGTGTCTCTCCAGTATGTTGCCGAGCATATAGTGGAAGGTGGAGCCTATCTGGGTCACTCCTATTCGGCGGCCCGAAAGGTCCTCTATGCTCCTCACCCCCCTTTCCCATTCCCTCGTGCTCACAACGATCCCCGAAAGCTTGTACCCAGGCCACTCCCTGCCCTTGTCCGCTACGATCTTCGCATCCAGGCCGGATGCCAAGGCATTGTACAGACCAGCTGTGAGGCCCGTTGCGCCCACATCCACCTCCCCTGCGGCCATGGCAGTGGCGATGGGCTGAGCAGCTTGGAAGAACTTGAGTTCCACATTCACCCCCTCTTCCCTGAAGAACCCCTCTTCCACCGCCACGAAGATAGGGGCCGAGGAGACTAGGGGCAAAAGCCCAACCTTCACCTTGTCCCCTGAGAAGGCCTTTCCTCCCATCAATGAAAGACCCAATACCAAGGAAACCCAACAAGCGGTCCTCTTTCCCATCACGCCCCCAAAAGTGACCAGATGGTCTTGTCTCGAAACCAGAGCTGCATTATGATTGACCAGCTGGTCATCAATGTCAAGGAGGCTCCAAGTGGCCTGCGATCTCAGTGAGGAGAGGATTGGGGATCCGGGACTCATCCCTGTTGCCGAGAAGATCTCCTCAGGTGAGAGATTGGATCTCGGGGATGCCATCAATTGCCTGAAGACACGGGACCTTTTGAGTCTCGGCAAGTTGGCTGACAAAAAGAGGAGGGCCATCCACGGGGAGAAGGCGACCTTCATAAGAAATTACCATCTCAACTACACGAACATCTGCAAGAATGGGTGCATGTTCTGTGCCTTTCACAGGGGGTTGGACTCTCCTGATGGTTACCTCATGAGCCCAGAGGAAGCAGCACAGAGGGTCAGCCAAAGCCCCATAGAGCCCTTGAGGGAAGTGCACATAGTGGGTGGATGCCATCCTGGGGTGTCACTGGAGTATTGCGTGGAATTGCTGAGGGCCATAAAGAGGGCGAGGCCAGAGGCCCATCTCAAGGCCTTCACCGCTGTGGAAGTTGACCATGTATCCAGGAAGGAGGGGATTTCCACCGGAGAGTGCCTCCGGAGACTCAAGGAAGCGGGCCTGGATGCCATGCCAGGAGGTGGTGCCGAGGTCTTCTCGGAGAGGCTCAGGGAGGTGCTCTTTCCCGCAAAGATAGATGCCAAGAGGTGGCTTCAGATTCACGCTCAAGCCCACGAGCTCCAGATCCCAACCAATGCGACCCTCCTCTATGGCCATCTGGAGACCGAGGAGGAGAGGGCTCTCCATTTGTTGAAGCTCAGGGATCAGCAAGACAGGAGCCGGGGGTTCCAGGCTTTCATACCCCTTCCTTTCCAGCCCAGAAATACCAGGCTGTCACACCTCCCGGGCCCCACGGCAATGGACACCCTCAGGTTAGTGGCAACGGCTCGTCTGGTCCTGGACAATTTTCCCTCCATAAAGGCTTACTGGGTCATGATGGGGAAGGGGCTAGCTCAGGTGGCTCTTCACTTCGGGGCGGATGACCTGGAGGGGACAATCGTGCAGGAGAAGATAGCCCACGAGGCCGGGGCAGAGACAGAAAGCGGCCTCACAGTGGAAGAATTAGAGGCCCTGATAAGGGAGGCCGGTCTGGAGCCACAGGAGAGAGATACCTTTCATAGGCCCGTTGGGCCCTGAGAGGCTGACCGTGGGGAAGATTTCCTTCCAGGGAAGTAGGCTGGGGAAAGAGGCTGCCTTGAGACTCTATGGAGAGGCAGACCTACTGGAGTTGGGAAGCCTCGCTAATGAGGTTCGCCATCTCCTGAATCCATCTCCGAATGTGACTTACACGGTTGATAGGAACATCAACTACACCAATGTGTGCGTATCGAGATGCGGTTTCTGTGCCTTCTGGAGACCCCCTGAGCATCCCGAGGCATACGTCCTTGACCTCGAGACCCTCGAGAGCAAGTGCGAGGAGACCCTGTCCTTGGGAGGGACCCAAGTCCTGTATCAAGGAGGCCTGAATCCCTTCCTCGGCCTCTCCTGGCACCTCGAGAGGCTAAGGCTCATGAGGAGCATGGGTCTTTGGGTCCACGGTTTTTCTCCACCAGAGATCATCTTCATGGCCAAGACATGGGGAATGGGTGTGAGGGAGGTCTTGGAGAAGCTCGTGGATGCTGGCCTAGGCTCCATTCCAGGGGGAGGAGCGGAGATCCTCTCGGACAGGGTCAGAAGAGCAGTTTCGCCCCTCAAGTGCTCTTCCCGAGAGTGGTTACAGGTCATGAGGGAGGCCCACCTCCTCGGCCTGAAGACAACGGCCACAATGATGTTCGGTCACATAGAGACAGAGGAGGAGAGGGTGGATCACATCCTCGCTATAAGGAGCCTCCAGGACGAAACAGGCGGTTTCACCGCCTTCATCCCTTGGCCATACCAGCCCGGGAAAAGAACCCTCAGGGCCCGAAAGGTCGGGCCTGTGACATATCTCAGGACCTTGGCCCTGAGCAGGATCCTCCTGGACAATGTCCCCCACATCCAGGCCTCGTGGGTGACCCAGGGCCCGCAGATAGGACAGGTGGCCTTGCATTTTGGGGCAGATGATATGGGCTCAACAATGATAGAGGAGAACGTGGTCGCATCGGCGGGGGTGAGGTTCAAGGTATCGGAAACTGAAATAAGGGAGCTCATAGTGAAGGCGGGCTTCAGACCACTGAAAAGGGACGTCCTTTACAGGCCACTCGAATGATCCACCCGAACCCGGCCATGAACTCTTCCTGTCACAGAGCAAAGTGGGTCATGAGATCTCCTGGTAGGTGGATCGAAAACGGAATAGTCGAGATCCGCTCGGGCCGAATCGTGGATGTGAGATCATTGGGCAAAAAACCTCCCCAGAGCTCCATCTCGGACCATGGAGGTGGCATACTCATGCCCCCTCTCGTGAATTGTCACACGCACCTTACCCTCTCTGCCTTGAAGGATAGGGTCGATAAGGGTTCTGGGTTTCTGGCCTGGACAAGATCCCTCCTGAGGGAGAGGGAAAAGGTTTCTGCCAAGGAGGCCCTGGAGGCAACGAAGGAGGCTCTTCTTTCAATGAAAGGGAGCGGAGTTGGGTGCGTGGGCGAGTTTGGCCCGAGGTTCGAGGTACGAGAGCTCCTGAGGGATGCGGGGCTTCGAGGGATTGTCTGGAGGGAATTCCTCGGAGACGATAGAGATGTCCCTAGCCTGAGCCGGGAAGCTGGAGAGATACTGGAGTCCTATGCGGGCCATGGCCCCCACACCACAAGCCCCATTCTCCTTCGGAAATTGAAAGGGGCGTGCAAGGAGAGGGGGGTTCCCTTTTCCATCCATTTGGCGGAGTCCAAAGAGGAGGTGGACTTCCTGGAGAAGGGTAGGGGCCCCTGGGCGGACTTTCTCCGAGAAAGGGGTATCGATTTCTCCCCATGGGGCTCCTTGGGAAAGAGGCCCGTGAGGTTGGCGAAAGAGCTTGGTCTTTTGGATGAAGATACAGTGGCGGTCCATCTCCTCCAAGTGGAAAAAGAGGAAATTGAGATCCTGGCTGAAAGTGGGGTCTTCGTTTGTCTTTGCCCAAGGTCCAATGTGGCTCTCCATGGGAAGGTCCCTCATCTGGAGGATTTCCTGAGGGCTGGGATAAGGCCATGTCTAGGCACAGACTCTTTGGCCAGTGGCGAGAGCCTGAGTGTCTTGGACGAGATTCGATTTCTGGCGGAGGGCTTTCCCAATGTGAGTCCTTCTATCCTTCTCGAGATGGCGACCATAAACGGGGCTAGGGCTCTGAAGGCAGAAGGCTGTGGACTTCTAGAGAAAGGCTCCCCCGGAAGACTCCTTTATGTCGAGGCAGAGGCCTCATCATGGGAAGAGGCAGAGGAGATACTCGTTCGAAAAAGAGACCTTGCCTTGAGGTTCATTGATGGGAGTTGACTGCACCCTAATATAGGTCCGAAGCCGCTCTAAGGCCAAATCCAACCAGATTGATCCTGCCAAGCCTCCTCGGAGATCCTCCTTTTGAGGAGGCTTTTCCCCCTTAGGATCCCGGCGTCTCGCGCACGCGTCCGGTTGGAATGGAATCTCTTGGCACTAGTTTAGCCTTTCCGGGCGGGCGCGCAGAGCGCGTCCCTCCGAGAAAATCGGCTTTGGGCCACTCCGGATTGCCCCCCTCAGGCAATCCTCCTTCGGCAAGCTTCCCGTGGAGGGGCGGGCTCCGCACGCCCGTGAGGAACGCCTAACCCCCTCCCCGTGTATTCCCATTAAACCGCCGGCCTCTCGCCTAGCCCCGGCGGTAATGAAAGTCCTTGCCATTCATGATGCCTCGCAATCCGGGCGCACAGAGTGCGCCCCTCCGAAAAAACCGCCTTCGCGTTATCCCCGGGTTTTCCCCGCTAGGCCATCCGAGCTTGGATAGCCCACCCCTCGGAGGGGCGGGCTCCGCACGCCCACGACGAACGCCTAACCCCCTCCCCGTGTATTCCCACTAAACCACCGACCTCTCGCCTAACCACCGGCAGTAATGAGAGTCCTTGCCATTCGTGGTGCCTTGCAACGCGGACGCACAGAGTGCGCCCCTCCGAGAAAACCGCCTTCGCGTTATCCCCGGGTTTTCCCCGCTAGGCCATCCGAGCTTGGATAGCCCACCCCTCGGAGGGGCGGGCTCCGCACGCCCGTAAACGAGGCTTTGCTTCCACCGGGAGATCACCCCATTAGGCCGCCGGGCGTTCGTCTGCCCCCGTTGATTATGTTGTACCTCGGTTTGCGTCCGGCCTTGCAACGCGGACGCACAGAGTGCGTCCCTCCGAGAAAACCGCCTTCGCGTTATCCCCCGGTTTTCCCCGCTAGGCCATCCGAGCTTGGATAGCCCACCCCTCGGAGGGGCGGGCTCCGCACGCCCGTAAACGAGACCTCGCTTGCACCGGAGGATTGCCCCCACTAGGCCACCGGGCGTTCCATTGCCCCTATTATTACGTTATGCTTTGACTCGCGTGAGGCCTCGCATCTCGGAGGCGCAGAGCGCATCCCTCGTGTTTCCAAAGTCTTCGGGCGACATCCTGGATGTGGGGGCGATGGATTAAGAGAAATGGTCCTCCTCCCCTCGGGGCCACGGTGCTCCCCCGTGGCCCTTAAAGGCGAGGGTTTTCTTCACGGGAAAGTCAGCGGGAAGGAGGGCAGGCCTGGATACAAGACCTGAGCTCGCGCCTGCAATCGATTAGGATGGCGCGTATTTGGGTTCCCTCTCGGCACTGATCACGGCACACGAAGGCCTGCACCTGAACCTCGTCGACACAAGAATCTAGTTGTGCCTGGTTTCCTCCATGCGCCTCCCTGCATCCCTGGACTCCCTGTTGCCTTTGCTGGTCGCATTGAGCCTTGCAGGCTTCCAGAGCCTCCAGGTGAGGGCTCACACACCCTTGATATTGCTCCCTGCACGTCTCGGCGCAGCTGTGGTCCACGTTGCGGCAAAGGTCCTTTTCCACTTGCATAAACTCGCGGCACGTAGCTACGCAGTCCTTATAGTCTTCCTGCGCATCTTGGATGCACCCCGGGTTTCTGCTTGCGCCTAGAACTTGAGCCTGCAGGAACCCACTCCCCACCGCCATGCCAACTCCAACGAAAAAAGCCCAAAACCATCTAGCCTCCCTTTTCATCTGCACCTCCCTCGATTCGGAATGTTTCGCTCGATTAATGGAGACTCTCTCCTGGTGCAAATGGTTTACCTCACCTGTGGATGTGGCAAGGCTTTTGGTCACTCACTTGAAAGACCCTTTCGGGCGAGGACCCCAGTAACCGATTTCCCCTGTAGGGTTCGTGTATTTTCAACGGTCCTTGGCCATCAGGCCTTGACAGCTGCGGTTTCCAGAAATGAAAATTACGTCCTCGGCCTTTGCCTTCTCAACGGAGGATTTTTTGTCGAGGGGCAAGCTCGAAGGATTATTCGACCTCACAAGGGCGATTCTATCCCGGGATCTCCATCCCCAACACTATATCCAGCTTCTAAAAGCCAGGTACGAGGCCCTGGAGCCCCGAGTCCAGTCACTCGTTCCAGCGGAGGAAAATCCCTTCGAGAGGCTAGAAAGAGAGGTTCACAGGCTTCAAGAAAGCCGTTCCGAGAAGGGCGACCTGCCCCTTTTTTGTGTCCCCTTTGGCCTCAAGGACACGTTCCATGCACAGGGCTTCCCCACGAGGGCAGGGAGCCTCCTCCCTCCTCATGTCCTCACAGGGGAAGAGGGCCCTCTCGTCAAGAAATTGAGGGGACTCGGTGCTTTGATATTGGGCAAGACCCACACCGCGGAGTTTGCCTATCTGGCGCCTCCTCCAACGAGGAACCCCCATGATCCCAGCCGAACTCCAGGAGGGTCGAGCAGTGGCTCTGCGGCTTCGGTAGCATATGGATTGTGCCCCATTGCCATCGGAACCCAGACTGTGGGGTCCATAATAAAGTCAGCTGCATTTTGCGGAATTTTCGGATTCAAGCCATCTTTCGGAAGAGTGCCCACCGAGGGGTCCATCCCCCTTTCCCCATCTTTGGATCAGGTGGGATTTTTCACGAGGGATGTGGAAGGGATGGAATTGGCTGCATCGGTTTTGGTGGAGAACTGGAGCTCGTGCGGGAATGCGGGGGAGTTGGTCCTGGGAGTCCCAGAGGGACCCTACCTCCGATGGGCAGGACCCCAGGCAATGGAGAACCTGGGACTCGCTTTGTCTCGGTTGAAAGAATGCGGGTTGAAGATCGCGGAAGTGAAGGTGCTCGAGAATTTTCAGGAGATAACCCTTCGCCACAGAAGGCTCATGGCTGCGGAGGCAGCTCAGGTACACAGGGAGTGGTTTTCGGAATTCAGATCCCTATACAGGCCCCAGACCCTCTCCCTCATCGAGAGGGGAACGAGCGTTTCCGACTCCGAGGTGGAGATTTACAGGGAGGGCAGGGCGATATTGAGGGAGATCCTGATGGAGATAATGGAGGAAAAGGGTTTAACTGCGTGGATCTCTCCAGCCACAGTCGGGCCAGCCCCCATGGGTCTTTCCAATACAGGTGAGTCCACCATGAATCTTCCTTGGACCTATGCTGGCCTGCCTGCAATCTCCCTCCCCTTCGGAAAGTCGCGAGAAGGCCTCCCCATGGGCATTCAGCTTGTGGGCAGATGGATGAAGGATGAGGAACTCCTGGCTCTGGCTAAGGTCCTCTGGGCCCTTCTCCGAGCCTAGGAGGATGATTGGCCAAACCCAGTGGCCTCGGGGGCCTCGAGCCCTCAAGGCTCGGCACGTTTCGGGATATTGCCACCCGAAGCGGGAGATAGTCCCAATCCGAGAAAGGGATGGTTCATGAGGTCGGCCAGAGTGCCTCTCAAGATGGGGCGCCTGAGGCCGCAGCTCCTGGTTCGAGGTAGATTACCTCGCTTGCATCTTCATAGGAGAGGATCTCCGCATATCTTCCCCAGTCAACGGCTATATCCAGCTGCCTGTAAGCCTCCTCTTCGGGAAATTCCAACTCCAGGGCTGTCTGAACAACGTCCCATTTGAGCTGATGCTTCTCAGCCTTCCTGAGCATGCTCAGGAGCCACTTGAAGATGGGAAGTCTCCTTATGCGAGTTGCGAAGATCTCCTTTCTCGCCAAGATGCTGGCTTCGGCAAAGGTCTCCCCAAGGGCTGTGAGGGTTATGTCTCCATGGGCCACAGTTGCGAAGCCCAGGAGCTCAGCCGCATCCGTGAGGCTCAGAAGTTGATCCGTGCTGAGCTTGAGGTCGCTTGCGAGTTTGTAAAGGTCTGCCCTGTTGTGGGGAAGCTCCCTCAGGTACTCCAGCAATCCCGTGAGATCGTTGATGGTTATGTGGGGCAAGGCCCTTGTGGTTCCGGGCTCGCCAGGGGCTGTGCCCAATTCCAAGTGCTCTGGCTGAGTCTGCCCCGCCAAGATGGCATAGATCCTGTCCACTATTTCCAGGAACTTTGGGTCCTTCTTGGATCTAGGATGAGCCAGGGAAACCTGGATGTCCGTGAGGATCCTTCCCGGATTCTTCTCCATCAGGATGACCCTTCCTGCCATGAAAACCGCCTCCTCTATGTCATGGGTGACAAGGAGGAGGGCCCTCGTGGCAATGTTTCCGCTCAGCCACAATTCCAAGAGCTCCCCCCTGAGGGCTTCAGCTGAAAGGACATCGAGGGCAGAGAAGGGCTCATCCAAGCACAGGAGTTCGGGCTCCATGGCCATGGCCCTGGCAAACCCCACTTTCTGCTTCATGCCTCCTGACAGTTCCCTGGGGTAAGCTGTCTCGAAACCATCCAGACCCACCCTGTCAAGCAGATCCAGGGCTCTCGCGGCCCTCAACTTGGCCGGAACCCCTTTGGCCTGGAGAGCTACCTCCACATTCTCCTGAACAGTGAGCCAAGGAAAGAGGGCAAAGGTCTGGAACACTATCGATGCATGGGGGTTGACCCCAGTGAGGGGCCTCCCGCGATAGAGCACAGTGCCAGATGTGGGCCTTTGGAGGCCCGCTATTATCCTCAGGAGGGTACTCTTCCCGCACCCCGATGGACCCAAAAGGGCCACGAACTCGCCCTCATCCACTGAGAAGCTCACGTCTTCCACAGCGGTGAAAGCTCGGGGCCCTGTCCCATAGACCTGCTTTACCCTTTCCAGCTCCAGGAGATGCTCGTTACGGCCCATGGCTCACTCCAGTTTGTATCTCTCCTCAGCTTTCACATAGAGCCTCCTCCAAACCAACCTGTTTATGAGGACAACAGCAGCCACCATGCTGAGGGTCCCTGCCAGAAGCAAGGGGTAATCGGCTGCTGCTGTGGCATTTGTTATTATGGCTCCTATGCCTAGGGTCTTCAGGGTCTCCCCAGCGAATTCAACGTGTTCGGCCACTATGGAGGCGTTCCAGGCTCCCCCACCTGACACCATTATTCCAGTTATCACGTACGGGAACACAGCCGGAAGCACAAGCCTTCTCCACCTCTGTATCCTTCCCAGGTGGAGAAGGGTGGCTGTGTATTTGAGATCCTGGGGAATGGCCGATGCCCCAGCAATCACGTTGAAGAGGAGATACCACTGGGTTCCCATTAGCATGAGCAATATGGCCGCAATATCCAAGCCGCCAGGGAGCTTGTAAAGGATCATGACCACCACTGGGAAAAGGGCCGTGGCTGGGACCGAAGCGGCTATCTGCACCAAGGGTTGGAGAAAACCCGCGAGCTTGGGATTGGTCCCTATGGCCACACCCACAGGAAGGGTCCAGAGGAGTGTTATGGCCAAGGCGGCCATGACCCGTAAGAGGGTAGCCCCGAGGCCCAAGAGTATGTCTTTCCACTGCTCTAAGCTCAACTCACTCATCATTTCAGCGGCCTTTAGGACACCCAAGATGATCGCTGCCGTGATAAGAGCCCAAAAAATCCTGGAGGTGCCCAGCCCTGTCCCTTTTTTCTCCTTCTCTTCATCCTTGAAAGGAATCCATCTGGCCAGAACCTCATCTATTGCCTGGAAGAGGGGCCTTCCGATTTTCTCCCCCGTCCATTTCGCTATTCTCGATTCTCTCAATACGTCGTAGAACCAGGATGTGGGACTGCTCTCTCCCTCCACGGTCTCCACCTTGAACTTGTCCGCCCATGCGAGAAGAGGGCGCCATACGAGTTGGTCGAGGAGCACTATGACCGCAACCAATGTCCCAACTCCCATGAGGATGGCCCGCAAATCGCCTTTTGCCGCCGCTTCCTGAAGATAGGCCCCCAGCCCGGGAAGGCGAAAATCCATGTCTCCTATTGCGAATATCTCGGCTGCCATCAGGAAAAACCAACCCCCTGACCAGCTCATGACACTGTTCCAGATGAGGCTTATAGCTGCGAAGGGGAGTTCCAACTTTCTCAGCCTGATCCAGAAAGGCATTCTGAAAACTCGGCTTGCCTCTCTGAGTTCCCTTGGGACTGTGAGGAGGGATTGATACCATGCAAAAGTCAAGTTCCAGGCCTGGCTCGTGAAGATGAGGACTATGGAGGCGAGCTCCGCCGCTATCTTGTCAGGCAAGAATGCCCTGAAGCTCAGTATGACCACAGGGAGAAAGGACAGAAGAGGAATGCTCTGTAAGATGTCGAGGAGGGGAATGAGTATCTTCTCGGCCCCCTTTTTTCGCGCTGCCATATAACCGTAGAACAAGGAGAAGATCATGGAGAGGGCATAAGCTGCGGCCATCCTCCCCATGGAGAGAAAAGCGTACCAAGGCAGCGCCCAAGGAGAGAGGGAGATCTCCGGTCCCTGAATTATCCTGGGGCTCCCGAGGGCGAGACTCACTCCAATGTAACCCACCACAGCCAATCCGAGGAGCACTATGACATCGCCCCACCCAAAGGAGCGTTGGATTGGCAGACCCACTTGAAAAAGCCGAGTCACCCTGGCCACGAGGCTATCTCCCCTTCACATCATCGTCCACTCGAACCTCTGCTCCACGATCCGGCCACCCCACTTCTCAATGAGGTGCTCCTCACTGAGACGGAATCCCTCCCTTTCGTAGAGCCTTCTTGCCGCATCCAATCCCCTGAAAGTCCACAGGAAGACCCTTCTATGACCAGCCTTCCGGCAAAAGGCCATGGCCTCCCTGAGAAGCCGTGTGCCTATGCCTCTCCACTGGAGATTCGGCTCCACTATGAACCATCTGAGCCTGGCTCCCTCATCCGGACCCGGGCTTCCATCAATGGCCACAGAGCCGGCAAACTCGGCCCCATATTTTGCGACCCAAAGTCCGTCTCTTCCAGGAACGAATTTCTCCATGAATTCCCCAAGCTCCCTCGCCACCTGAGTCTCGAAGGATATATCAAATCCCCAATTCTCATGGTAGTACCTCGCATGAAGCTCCACTATCTTTCCTATGACACCAGGATAGTAACCCACAATTTCAAGCTCTTCCATCGACCACAACCTCCGATGGAGATCTTCCCTTGGGATCCCAGAGGAAGAATCCAATCTCTGTGGGCAACCTCAGGCCCCTCAGATGGATTGAAGCGAAAGGTGCCTTCCCCCGCCTTGGGGAACCAGTTGCTCCCTCTCCCCCTGAGGACCTCAAAGCCTCGTTCCATTTGACGAGAGGCCACTTCCTTCCCCGAGAAGGCAAAAAGGGAATTCTCTCCCTCGGTTCCTGATCACTGATCCTCGGGTTCCTCTAATTCACCTTCCGGGAGGCCTTTTGGGATTTCATTGGCGTGGGACATCCGCCGAGTTTCTCGGCACTGATGGGGCTTGCACTAGCCCTGAGCCCGGAGTATCCATGGAGGCCAAAGGAGAAGGCCTCATGGCAGAGAGGCTTCCCCGGCTGGGCCCGCAATGCATCGGATGTCCTTTGCCGCAATGCCACTCGATCTCGAACAACCCATAGGATGATAGCACACATGGGAAGGCGAGCCCAGCCGGAAAGATTTTTCTCTGAGAGGGATCTTGTCGGTGGAGCCCTTTCTTGCCGAGAAACCTTAGATCGTGAGGGCCCAGGGGGTCAGTGGGAACATGTGGAAGGCGGCTCGGAACCTGGGAACCTCAACCCCCAAAAGGTCACGAGGTTTCGAGGATGAACCGGGCTAAAGGATGTTCTTCACGATTGATCCCCCTTGGACGATGAGGGTGATCCTCTCCTTGTAGCGTTGCAGGAGAGAAATATCCCTCAGGGGATCTCCGTTTACCAGGATCATGTCAGCTAGCTTTCCCCTCTCTATGGTTCCCAACTGGGAGTCGAGGCCCAGGAGCCTGGCATTTTCCTTGGTTGACAATACTATGGCCTCCATGGGGCCCAATACCTTTCCTTTGAGTTCCAGCTCCAGTGCCTTGAAGCCCTGCATGGGCCCAAGAAGGTCCGAACCAGATCCCATGTTGAGCCCCATCCTGTGGGCTAGCAACAGGGCCTCTTCCGCTTTCTCTCTGGCCTTCTCTATCTTTCGCATGTTCTCCTTGGGGATCCCCAGCTCATCCCGCATTCGCCAGAGCATCTCGTAAGTGGCCAAAGTGGGGACAAGGAAGGCACCCGCTTCTCTGATGGCCCTGGCAGAGGCCTCATCGAGAAGGTTTCCGTGTTCTATGGAACGCACTCCTGCATTCACCGCATGGATGATGCTCCTCGGTGAATAGACGTGAGCCATCACGTACTTCCCAGCTGCATTGGCCTCCCAGACAATGGCCTTCAGCTCCTCTGGACTGAATTGCACGGACTCGAGCTCATCAGCCGGAGACATGGCGCCACCTCCGGCCATGACCTTTATCTGGTCCACCCCCATTCTCAGTTGCTCCCTGGCGGCCTTGCGCACCTCATCAACCCCATCGCACACTATGCAAGACAGACCAGCGGGATTTGAAAGGGGAGGGCCCATCTCTCCCTGCAATCTGAAGTCCCCGTGGCCGCCAGTTTGGGAGAGAGGGCTTCCGGATACAAGAATCCTCGGGCCTCTTATCAGCCCTTGCCTTTGGGCCTCCCTGATCCCAGCATCTGCTCCTCCTGCATCCCGAACAGTGGTGAATCCTTGCTCGAGGGTCTCCTCCATGGCTTTCAGGCTTCTGATAATGAGAAGGGAAGGGGGGAAGGATCTCTGCTGTTTTCCTATGTCCACCTCGTGCGCCCCTATGTGGACGTGGGCATCTATCAACCCTGGAAGGAGGAACTGGCCCTTGGCGTCTATCACCTGCGCCTTGCCAAAGCCTCCCCTGGGCAACCTGTCGTAAACCTCCTCTATGCGCTCGCCCCTTATGAGGACGGCACCGTTTTCCTTGGGATCCGATCCGGTCCCATCTATGATGGAGGCGTTTTTTATGAGGATGGTGTTGGGACTTTGTCTCATCATCTCTCCTCGGACTCGCTGGGAGAAACCACCTCCTCAGCTTCCTTTGATTCTTCTGACTTTGCGGGTTGGGCCCCCGCTGGAACCAGTGTGAAGATGACAAGGGATACATCGAGCTTGGAGTTGTCTTTGGGATTCAGCCTCACTTGCAAGTTCTTGACCCTCAAGACCCTCTCGGAGGATTCCACGCGGTAGAGGAACTCGACCAACTTGGGAAGGGTGACCTCGACCATCTTGAGGGCTACCGAGGCCTCCCTGAACTGCTCCGAGACCTTTGCCTGCTCCGGTTTCAAATACTGGACCTGCTCCATGACCGAAGTCTCTTTGGCCAAGGACTCAACAGCCGATGCCACCGATGTCACATCCATTATCCTCTTTCTCATCTGCTCCTGAATCCTGGCCTCCCTTTCATTGAGCTCGCTCACAGCTTGGAAAAGGCCTCTCACCTGCTCGAGCCTTCTCGTCTCGGAGGCTATGGCCCTGTCGAGTCTCTTTATCCTCTCGAGTCTCGGGGATATCCACCCGAAAAAGAGAAGCACAATGCCCAAAATCAAAATACCGACCACCAGGGCCCTCTTGTCCCTGCTGGAAAGCTTGATTCCCAGGTTGCCCATCATGACGTCTTCCTCTTGGCCGTGCATTGAAAATCCCAGAGGTTGCTCTTGGGATTCTTCTTGGCGTTTTTCACCTCCACAGATTCTATCATGGAAGATGCCGACCAATGATTCTTGGCCTTCTCAATCACATCGTAGGAGGTCGCCTCTCCCCTGATGTTTATGGAATCACCTGTCAGGTCCAACTCCGTTATTCTGAGGGTCCTTGCCTGTTCCTTGACGCTCAGCTCCCGGAGGAGCTCGATGACCGTGGTCTTGGGGTCTTGGGCGAGGAGAGTGAGATGCCGTGCCTTTTTCTCTTCGAGTAGCCTCTGCATCTGAAGGACTGGGTCCACTATCTGGGTCACCTCTGGGAAGGCCTTGCGGAAGATCGCTCTGGTCTCCTTCTGGAGGGCATCCAGTTTCCTCTGCCTCACATCCACCTCCGCCTCGAGCCACGCAAGACCAGTGGCCAAACCAAGAAGAATGCTCGCCGTGCCCAGAGCCACCTTCTTTTTCATGGCTCCGAGGCCTGGCCTGTACTCGAAAATCCCTGTCCTGAGGTTGGACACCCCTTTCCCATCCGTCCCATGGAGGGCAAGCCCAAGGGCGATGCAGAACCTGTGCTCCGGGATCTCCGCCGATATGCAGATTCTGCCTCCTGCCATCATGGAGATCCTCATGGGCTCGACTGGCGTATCCCAAAGGCCCTTGAGAATGGTCCAAGCCTTTTCGTTTTCCACTATTCCCCCGCAAACATAGATAGCTCTGGGCCAGGAAGCCTCTCCCCTGAAAGTCACGGAACGAAAGGTTCTCTCTATCTCCCTTGTTAGCTCTGGAGAGATGCTCTCCCCTTCTCCCTCCCATTGGGAGGGAATGCATCGCATGTACACGGGACTGCCATCACGGCAGAGGACCAGATTGGTCTTGCTCGAGCCCATATCCAAGAGGGCGAAAGAAGGAGGGGCACCACTTATCCCTTCTCCTGCCAATCTCGCCAATGCCACAAGCTCTGGCTCCAAGACCCGAGGGTCCAGTCCCAAGGCTTTGAGCCCACGAAGGTTCTCCTCCACCGCCTCCACAGGCACGGCGAAGGCCAGAAACTGATTTTGGCCATCCCATTTCACCCCCGTGGGAATGTAGCCCACGACCATCTCCTCCGGGGAAAAGGGAAGATCTCCTTCGAGCTCATAGGGCAGAGTCTGGAGGACCCTCGAGGGCTTCTCAAAGGGAAGGCTCACCGGATGGACAGCCACCTTCTCCGAGGGGAATCCTACGTGGATGGGATCGGAGGGCTTGAGCTTCAGTTCTCCTTTCAGAAACTCTCCCAGCTCCCCTGTGCCCTGGAGGAGCGCTGTCCTCCCAATGGTTTTTCTCCTGCCCGCCCCAAGGAGGAGCTCCACGACCTTCACTGAGCTCGATCCCATCTCAATGCCAATGATCCTTCTCCTCCACATCACTCTATCCTCCTGGCCACTATGGCCCAATCCCCTTGTTCCCTCCTCACAATCATCTCTGCCCTGGATGTGGCGCGCCTGAACACCCCGATGCTCTTCACGGAGAAGTAATTCCCCGAGTACCTGAGGCGGGAAGAGACCTCCCTCCTCTTGAACTGGGGAGGGAGGAGCTGTGGCCCTGAAAGGGGGGCTTCCTCTCTCAATGTGACGACCTGCTCCGCAATGGCCTCGTCGATCTCCGGGGAAAGGGTCCTCAGAACGACGGGCGATGCGGTATTCACGTTTATGCGTCCTCCTGTGGGAGCTATTGTGAGAAAATCCAGGATCGATGATCCGTCCTGGAGCCTGAGGTCCAAGACCTCCTTCCATCCCTTCACGAGATTCAGCTCCCCTAGGGCCCGAAGGGGCCTGTTAGCGGCCCTGTACGGGGGATCCAAGGAGGTGTAATACTGGTCCTCGGCTCCGTTGAGCTTCTGGAGATCGTCTCTGTCTATCCAGTCCTCGAGGCAGTCCAAAAGGGAATCCCTCATGTCCGATGGGACGCCGAAGATCTCGAGAAGCCTATCGAGTTGCTGCCTCACCAAGGGATCTGTGGTGGAGCCGTCCTGTCGCACGATCCTGTTTATCTCTATCTTGGAGCTCTCGTCCCGGATCTGGACCAGGAACCCTTCCTCTTCTTGGGCCCCTTCCCCCAAGAGGTCAGGGCTTCCCCTGAACGAAGCCCAAGGCTCCCCCAAGTGATCCACCTCTGGTGTGTCATCCGCTGCGAGGACTGCCAAGGCCGCCTCCAGTCCGGATATGGCCATGCACTCGGCCTGGAAGAGGTCCCTCAGGTTGGCCGCTGATACGAGATTTATCCTGGTGGCATAGGTGAACCTGTGAACCAACACCGCCAGAACCAGGATCACCATCAGGGAGATGAGGAGAGCAACCCCCTTTTGGTCCCTTTTTTGGAGGCTTCGGGTCTTCATCTCGAGCGCTCCTCCAGGGTCTCTTCCTCCGAAGGGGGAAGGGCCACCCGCAGGGTAAAGAGTTGAGGCTCCTCATACTGGGCCAGTGGGTCTTGGATCCACAGCTTGATGAGGACCGCAAGGGGCAGCGCTTCCTCGGTCCTGGAGTCCCACCCATTCACTGGCTTTCCATCCTCTCCGTAACAGACCACCTCGAATCCCACTACGGAATCCGAGAGGGGCCACTCCTCGCCGCCGGAGATGGAATCCCTCTGAGGCATCAAGTCCTCTCTGCGAACCAAGACAGGCCTTCCCGTGTCCTCATCCCTGGCTAGCCTATACTCCACAAGATGGACCCAAGGGTCCTGAGCGAAGAAAGGGCCTGCTCCAGAGGCCTTGGTCAGAAAGAGGAGCCTGTCCCAGGGTCTTCCTCCCTCTTGGATGGGCTGGACCAGGAAATGTATTATCCCTTGTCCCTCCGGGCTCAGGGGTTTCCCCGATTCTGTCTCCTCTTCCTCGAGCTCGTCCTCGCCGAAAAGGGGCCAGTAGGCATTCTGGAGGTCCCTGGCGATCATGGAAAGGACCAAGCGGGCGGCCTGGTTCTTCCTCTGGACTTGAATGGCACGCTCCATGGATTGGACGTGGACATGGAAGCTTTGATAGACCGTGACGAGCACTATGAAAAGAAGCGATATGGCGACCAATATCTCGAGAAGGGTGAATCCAGGGTCACCTCGAAAGAAACAGGGCAGAGGGGTCGTGCACGCTTCTCTTCTCACCTCGTCTCCTTCCTGTAGGCGAGAAACCAGAAGGAAAGGGCCCTCTCCGGTGGCTGCCCCTCTTTGAGCAACCTGAGCTCCACCCTGGCAAGGGGGAGGTCCTGAGCTTCTTGGACCACCATAGCCCATCTCCAGCCCGCATACTCCTCACCCATATCGCCCTCGCTCGTCTCCAGAGGAAGGGATCGGGCCTGGATTCTGGCCATGAGGTCCTTTGCTGCGAGAACCCCCTCTGTGAGGAGGCTCTCTTCCGAGGTCAGGGTGAGATTCCTGGCCTGGAGGGTGGACAAGGCTGTCAATGCCACGGCCAGTATGGCCAAGGCCAGGGCCACTTCCAGGACGGTGAAGCCATGGGAATGACCCCTTCTTCCCATGAGGTCTTTTCCCACTGAGGTTCTAGCCCCCTGACTTTTTCCTGACGAGATAGCCCTCCTCAAGTCTCACTCTCCCAGACAATGGTTCAACGAACATGGTGAAGGCCCTCCCACTGTCCTCCACCAAATGGATTGTCGTGGGCTCCACCCATCCCGTGGGCCAGACCAATAGGGAGAACTGCCCTTGAGACACGACTCCCTGCCTCGGATTGGATAGGTCCGCGAGCCTCACTCCCCTGGGGAGGGTTCCGGTTATGGAGACGGGGTCATTGAAGATGTCAGGAAGACCGTCGGGCCCCAAGGCCGCGGATCTATAAGTGTTTTCCCTCAGATCGAAGAGCAATACCAGCGGGATCCTGGAAAGGATCGCTTCCTCGCGAACCGCGGCAACCAGGTTCTCTATCTCTCCCCTCACATCTCTTTCCAGATCCGGCCTGAGCAATCCCTGGAGCCTGGGAAGGGAGAGGCCCGCGATCAGCGCTGCCAAAAAGGCTGCGACCATCAACTCGAGGAGGGTGAAGCCCTTTTCAGTTCTCATCCAGGGCCCAGCTCTGTATGTCAGCGTCCTTGCCCTCTCCCCCTTCCTGTCCGTCAGCTCCGTACGAGATGATGTCGAAGTCCCTGTTGTGGATTCCGGGAGAGATATAGACATAGGGGTTGCCCCACGGATCCTTGGGCACTGTCTTGCTCTCGAGATAGCCACCTTCTCTCCATTTCGTGGGGATCCTACCTATGGTGGGCTTTTCCACGAGGGCCTGGAGACCTTGCTCAGTGGAGGGATAGAAACCGTTGTCCACGTAAAAGAGCTTCAGGGCCTGCTCGAAATTCTTGATCTGGGCCTTGGCCGCAGCCCTCATGGCGTCCTCCTTTCGGCCAATGATGGAAGGCGCAACGAGGGCAGCCAGGATCCCCAGAATCGCAATGACAACCATTAGCTCTATCAAGGTGAAACCAGCTCTCCTGTCCTTCCTCTTTTCCTTGAGCCCACCCGTGGCGACAAGAACCCGAGCCAGGTTTTTGGTCCTTTTCATCTCTTACCTCCTTGGGACCTCGAGGTTCTATTTGTCATCCCAAAAGCCTGCTCATCTGCAGGATGGGAAGCAGTATCGACAAGACTATGAACCCCACCATCAAGCCCATCACCAGGATCAGAAAAGGCTCCAGAAGGGAAGTGAGGGCCGCGACCTTGGTCTCGACCTCCTCCTCGTATGCCTCGGCAATCCGAATGAGCATCTCCTCAATTGTACCACTTCTCTCACCAGCAGCCATCATCTGAATGACCATGGGATCGAAGGACTTGCTCCTCTCAAGAGAGACTGTCAAATCCTCTCCCTCGTTCACATCCTGGATCGCCTTCTCCACATGCTTGGCGAGAAAGCTATTGTTGACCACATGTTGGACTATGCTCAAGGCGGAGGTCAAAGGGAGGCCTCCTTGGAGGAGCACCCCTAGGGTCCTTGCGAACCTCGCTGTGACTATCCCTTCATAGAGGGAGCCAATCAGAGGCAACCTGAGCTTGGTCCTGTCCCACCAGAGTCTTCCCATGGGGGTCGCGAGGAGTCTCTTGCCCAGGAAGAGGAGTGCAACGACTCCGATAAGAATCGCCCACCACCAATGGACCAAGAAGTCGCTCATTCCTATGAGAAGAAGGGTGGGACCGGGCAGCCGCTGCTTGGCCTCTGCAAAGAGCCTGGTCACTATGGGCACCACGTAAGTGAGGAGAAATACTAGCACCACAATGCCTATTGCCATCATGGCAATGGGATAGAAAAGGGCGGCTTGAATCCTGTTCCTCAGCCTGACTCCCCTCTCCATGAGGTCAGCCAGGCGATGGAGCACGGTCTCCAGGGCTCCGCTCGACTCGCCGGCATGAACCATGTTCACGTATAGGTCAGAGAAAAGCCACCCATGCTTGCCCATGGCCTCAGCCAGAGAGCTCCCCGCCATGACCTCTTCCCTGATCTCCACGAGGGCCCTCCTCAGGGATCTGTTCCTCACTTGCCCGATCACAGTATCCAGGGCACCCACCAGGGGAATTCCTGCACCTACCAGTGTGGCCAGTTGTCTCGTGAGGGCCGCCCTCTCATGGGGCTTGACCCTCCTGAGGATGGTGGGGAAGGAGAACCTCCTCCCGTGGGCCAAAGGCTCTTCCAGCTCCAGGGTAGCTGTCCCCGAGGAGACACTCTGGATCTCCACGGGATAAAGACCTTCGGCCCTCAGCTTGGCCCTGGCAAGCCTTGGGCTTTCGGCATCCAGCATGCCGCTCAGTTTTCTTCCTTTGCTGTCCAAGGCCTTGTACTCGTAGACTGGCACTTCAGCTCGCCCCAGATGTCCGTGCCATCAATCGTACCATGACCCCGAAGGGCTTACAAGAAATCCTCCCTCCCCATGGCCAAAGGGAAAAGAGCTTCAGGGAAGGCACATTTGATAGCATTGGGGCTTTGGCGGAAAACCCTATGGTGCGGCTCGTCTCGCCACTTTTCCACTTTCCCTTTTGGCCTCAACCCACTATCCACTTGTCTGTCAGTGAGGGATCGCATGGGGTCGACTCCACCAGCCATTCTCTCCCCCCTGATCTGATCCTCACTTGGTGGGGCTTGTCCTTTGGGGCATCGCTATAGCGAAGGCAAATAGAGGCCGCTATCTCCACCAGTTCCTCTGGCCCACCATGGGGGATCATGACCAGTGGACCAGGATACCTCGCTACACTGAGAAGGATGTCATCTTCCCTTGCAAGGGCTCCGATTTTCTCGTTCTCCTCCCTATTTCGGCCCACAACGACCTTCTTCGAAGCCTGTATTCTCAGGTGTCTTCCCACGGAGAGCAAATGCAGATCCCTCACATCCCAGCACGCCTCGTTTTCAAACAGATCCTTTAGCCTCCGGGAAAATCCAGGATCTGTGAGGAGGCATCCACCTGCAGGGCTGGGATAGTGGTCTATGCCCCACGTGCGCGCGAGCTCCATCTGCGGCTTCCTGGATCTGCCCTTGAAGGCGAGCAGCCGAGACCTGTCCACGAGCCCCCTCAACTCCGGACCGCTGGGAGGAAGAAGTTGTGCGCTCAATGGCCTCAGGATCCTGTCTGGGTATCCAGAGGCCTTGGCCACCTGCTCCAATGCCTGACGGTTCTGGGAGAAGGGACGTTGCCCCAGCACCTCCCCGGAGAACAGAAAGTCAAAGCCCTCGGCCTCCATGATCTCCCCAGCCTTCTTGAACATCAGGGCGTGACAGTCCATGCACGGGTTCATGTAACGGCCCCTTCCGAATCTGGGATTCTTGACGATCTCCAAGTGCTCCGCTGTTATGTCCACTACCCTATGGGGCACCCCGAGGCGCCTCGCAGAATCGACGGCCCTCTTGCTCGAAAAAAAGGGGGTCTCGAAGGTGACGGCCAGGACCTCTATCCCCTGGCGACGCAAGGTCTCGACCGAGAGCATGCTATCGAGTCCACCACTGAATATCCCAATAGCTTTGCTCATGGTAACCCTCTCCTCCCATGAGGTAGACTCGGGCCTTTGGGTGCACAGATCACCAAACCTAGAGGCATTTGGGCTTCTGCGGTTCATTCCGTAAAGTGGTCATCGTCACTTCCAATCAGCCTTCAAGTTCCGGGCTTTTTCACCACATAGGTGTCGAAGCCGTGTTTTTCTTTGAGCTCCTTGGCATAGAGCTCAGCTTGCCTCTTTGTGGCGAAACGCCCTATTGACACCCGATACATCTTTCCTGGCCCCTTCTTCAGGTCCGTGGACCAAACGAATGGATCGAGCCCCCTCTTTCTCAGCACCTCTGCAAAGGCATCTGCCATACCCTGGGATTTGAAGGCGGCTACATTCACAGTGTAATTGCCCGATTGGGACACCGGGGCTCTCAAGCTGCCAGGCATGGAGCTCTTGGCTGGGGGGCCGGCCTCCTTGGAGGTGATCTCCCCTTTGGGAAGCGGTTCTTGCCTCTGAGCCACTCCAGGTTGGGGAGCAGGGGCCGAGGTCCTCCTCTCCTCCTTGGGAGGCGATTTTGGCGGAGGGGTCTGGACTTGGGACTCCTTGGGTTCTACTTTGATGGGAGGAGCCTCCTTGGGAAGGGCTTGCGGTTCTTGGCTTTTGGAGACAGAAGGCTCGGGAGATGGCCCTGGAGCCGGGGCTGGCTCCTGGAGGGGGGCCTCTGGGGATTTGGCTTTGGCCTCCATTTTTGGCCTTTCCCTTAGGGACCTATCCTCGGGGGGCGCCTTTGTCGTGGGCTTGAAGGCTAGCCACAGGATGAGTATTGCCAGGATCCCAGCCGGAATTCCGAGGACGATCTTCCTGGGTAAGATCTCCCATGGACGAGGGATCCCCTTCCTTCCCCCATTTTCCCGAGAGGGCAGAGGCTCTGTCCCGTCTGAATCCCATCCCCTCAGGACCTCCACTTCCTCCTCGACCCTTTTCCCTTTGGGCAGGTCCTCTTGTTGCGGCTCCCCAATGAGCTTCTCGCCTTTTGGAGCTGAGGGCTCCTCGTTGAGCTCGTCCTGAAGCTCCAGGGGCTCCAGGTCCCTAGCTGGATCCGGAACGACCATTATCCTCTTACATGTGGGACACCTGCCCTTTCTTCCAGCGAATTCGTCCTCCACCTGAAATATCTCCCCACACTCACAGGTGAATTCTATGGTCATGGTGCACCTCCTGCGGCCTTCTGGAAGAAGCGGCCGCTCTTGTATGCGGGCCAGGGAGCCACCTTTTTCATTGGGCCTCCAAGGATCTCCTGAACCACTTTGAGCCCCCGACTATGACCCACGTGCCCCTTTTGATATGGCCTCGATCACTGTCTCGTGGATGAGGCCGTTTGTCGCAACCACACCGGTATTCCTCTTCAAGGTCTCTCCCAGACCGAAGAGAAGAGGCATGCCCTCTATGTCCGTGACCTTTCCACCTGCTTCCCTCACCAGGATGGAACCTGCAGCGTGATCCCACACCTTCTCTTTATAATCCGGGGTATCGGGATTTGGAAGCCTGAGATAGAGGGCCGCATCTCCCCTGGCCACAAGACCGTATTTGGCCTGACTGTCCATTCGAACGGGGGGCTCTTTTATCCCCATCGCCCTTGCCAGCCTTTCCTGGGTCTCCCTGTCCGAATGGGATGGCTCCAGGGACTCGCACATCTTCACCTCGGGGTCTCCCATCCTCGCACATGAAACCCGAATGGGCTCCTTTTCCCTTCCCTCCAAGGTGGCCTGAAAGGCCCCACGGCCCTCTACAGCGTGAAATATCACGCCTCTCATCCCATGGGGTTGGTCCAGCCTCCATGGAAGATTGGGACATGCCAGGACCCCCAGACGAACCTCCCCTTGGACAATGAGGGCTAGGGCTATGGCGTATTGGTCCCCCCTCAGGAAACCCTTGGTCCCATCTATGGGGTCGAGACACCAGTGGCGTCCCGCTGCTTCCTTCTTTACCGAACCTATCCATTCGCACACCTTCTCGGGCTCCGCATCGGGAAGCACCTTGGACACGAAAAAGCTCACCCTCTCCAAGAGCCCCCTTTGGGATTCACGCTCCAAGGCCGATGCATCCTCCTCGGCCACAATGGGGTCATCGGGGAAGGCCTCCTTGAGGATCTTAACCACAATTGCCTGAGAGCCAAAATCGGCAACGGTAACAGGGGTCCTGTCAGCCTTGGATATGGTGTCTTGGTGCACCATCTCCTTTTGTACCATGGAGCAAAGCCGAGCTGCGGCCCTCACGGCTTCCATTGCGACATCGAGCTCTTTTTTCAGGGAAAATTCCCTCATGACCCAGACTCCTTCTTTGTCCCCTTGTCTAGAAGCCCCGATCCATGAAGGCAAGGGCAGATCTCGTATGTTTCATGAAATCGAGCAGGCATGCCCTGATGTTTGCGGACAAGAGTCTTCCCGTGTTCAAAACGAAGACCCTGTGGTCCACGTGAAATATCTCTCCCTGAAGCCTCCTCACGGCCCTCTTCTCGGGATGAGGAGAGGAAGGTGTCGAGCTCAGCAACTCTTCCAGGATGGGCACTATCTTGTCGAGCATTCTCAGGTGGGTGTCCACGAGAAAAAGGGCTGCATGTGGCACCAGGATCCTGCACCTTTCCAGGAATCCAGCTACTTCCTCAGCCTCTATCCCCCGGGGAGGGGAACTCTTGCACTCCACATAGATCAAGGAGCCTTCAATGGAGGCCAACACATCGAAATCGCCTCCTGGTGGTGGACTCCTGAAGGAGACACCGTACCGCACTTGTGCGAAAAACTCCCTTTTCAGGACCTCTGCAACGAACCATTCGAGGGTTTCACCGAAGCTCCTCACACCTTCTCTGAGGAGTCTCCATCCACCATCTTTCCCCACATCCACTATCTCCATCCTGGCCATGGTGAGGAGGTACCTTCTGGATGTCTCGGGGGTGCAATAGGAGGAAAGATCCCCGGGCCCCGCCCCTCGCCTCAGCTTTATGAGGTCCCTGAGCCACAGCCTGAAAGAGTATCTGTGGAGAAGTCTGTAGAACTCCTCCAGTTGGCCAGGGCCCATACCTCTGTGGACTAGCAACTTCTCCTCGGGCACGGATCTATGGAGCCTGAGACCGCGGCGCAAGAGCATCTGGTCCAGATCTCCGCCCAACCGTCGGATAGACCTCTCCAGAGTGGAAATCCTCCTGGCCATAAGGGAGCTTGAGATCCTCTGGATTCTCCTGAAATTGCACAAACAAGCCACTTTCGCCAAATCCCTCATCTCATGGGCTAGCCCAGGCCTCGCCAAGGTGACAATCTAAGGTATCTTTTTTTGCCTTTTTTCACAAGCTTCCCCCTTGCTCGCTCTGTGGCCTGGGAGGTCTCCTCTTGCGATCAGTGAAGAGGACCAAGGCCAGAGCCTTGACTTTTGGGGTTTTCTCTGGTTTTCTGGTCGGTAGGGTTTTCCCCGAGAAGAGGAGGGCCAGAGGTGAGCGACCTTTTTTGGATCTTGTCCTTGGTTGCGGCTTGGTATTGCCTTCAGAGGTGGATATTCCCTAAGCTGGGCATCCCAACTTGAATTTCCAGGAACTCTTGCTCCGTGGACCGGGGCATCGAAAGGCAGGAAGAGGAGAAGAGGAAAGGGTGAGGCCTGGTCAATCACCCTGGGAGCTCGCCTCCAGGAGGACCTCGCCTTTCGGCAGGTCAACGGTGAGGCGAAGTCCCCTCAGGGCATTGAGACCCAAAAGCCTGAGGTCCCCCACAAGGGCCTCCACATTTCGGATCTCGACGGATCCTATGGTCACGGAATCCAGGAGCACCATGGGCGCTTCTAAGGATCTTCCATCGGCCATTGTCACCTTCACCCTTGGCATATCTTCCAGGGCTATGCCCAAAAGCCTAGCGTCCTCGCGAGTTATCTGGCAGTAAGTGGCGCCAGTGTCCAAGTAAGCGAGCAGGGTCCAAACCCCGTTTATGGCAACGGGCACCTGGATTGCTCTCTGGTCCTCTCCTATGACTAGCTTCACTGTCTTCCCACGGGTCTGCTGGGGAGTTTGGGAGGGGGAGACTGTCTTGGAGAGCTGGTTCCAATACTGGACCGGGACCCTAGAGGGGTCATCGGTGAAGTGGAGCCTTCCCGTTTCATCCTTCCACTGGTAGATCACTGATCCGCCGAGGACGTCTCCGGTCAGAAGCCATGGCCCAATGAAAAGGAGCACCAGGGTCAAAGGGAAGAGGATTGTCTTAAGCCGGTTCATCTCTCTCAGAATCCAGCCAGAGGCCTTTTCCAGGCCTCCCTCAGTTCATCTATTTTCTCCCTCAGGATCAAAGAGCCATCCATCCCCCAGAGCCGGAGCTCTGGTTCGGCTATCACTTGGCCCACGAGGGCAAGGGGAGCACCTTCGAGGGTCCTCTCAAAGGCGCTTCTGTTTTCGGGAGCCACTGTGATGACGAATCTCCCCTGGGACTCTGAAAACAGGAGGTAGTCGTCCCTGGAGATGTCCTCCATTATCGCCCTATCGAGTCGGGCTTCTATTCCCAATCCTCCCGCAAATGCTGTCTCCGCAAGTGCGACCCCTAGGCCGCCGTCTGAGCAGTCATGGCATGAGGCCACAAGACCGAGCCTCATGGCCTTCTCCAAAAGCCTGTAATAGCCTATGAACTCCTCAGCCCTGACCCTGGGAACTGAATTGCCTACGAAACCTCTGGATGCCAGATATTCCGAAGCACCCAACTCGGCCCTCGTTACACCGAGCACATAGACCAAGTCTCCAGGCCTTTTGGCATCCATTGTGACAGCCTCTCTCACATCTGGAATCCGGCCTACCACGGAGAAGAGGAGGGTAGGGGGGATGCTTATCTTTATGTCCCCCACTTTGTAGTCGTTCTTCATGCTGTCCTTTCCGGAGATGAGGGGGATCCTGTAAGTGACGCAAACTTCGTAAAGGGCCTTGTTGGCTCTCACTAGCTGGGCTAGTTTATAATGGCCGTCTGGGGTCTTCTCCGACTGCACCGGATCCGGCCAGCAAAAATTGTCCAGGCCCCCGATCCCTTCGAGAGAGCCTCCGACACACAGGAAGTTCCTCAACGCCTCGTCCACAGCGCATCCTGCCATGGCGTGGGTGTCTATGTCGCCATACCTGGGACAGATGCCGTGGGCTACCACTACGCCCTCCATGCTATCCAGGAGGGGACGAAGCACCGCCGCATCGCTGGGGCCATCGTTGAAGGCCCCGGTCATGGGCTTGACGACACTTCCGGCCTGAACCTCGTGGTCGTATTGACGCACCACACTTTCCTTGCTGCAGATGTTCAGTCTTCCCAGGAGCTCCTTCAGCACTGAACCCAGGTCCTCGGGGCACGGAAAATCCGGCTCTTGGTGCCTGGGTTGTTTCCACCTGGCCTCCAGGTGCATCCTCGGGACACCCTCGTGGAGGAACTCCATGTCCAGGTATGCCACGGTCCTTCCTCGGTACAGGACGTGAAAGTATCCTGAGTCCGTGAACTCACCGAGCACCGTTGCCTCCACTCCCATCTTTCTCGCAAGGGCCATGAAAAGATCGATCTTCTCTGGGGGAACAGCCAGGGTCATTCGCTCCTGTGCCTCGGACAGGAGTATCTCCCAAGGCGCTAGGCCCTGATACTTGAGGGGAGCCCTCTCTAGATGAAGCTCGCATCCCCCACTGTCCTTGGCCATCTCCCCCACAGAGGAGGATAGCCCACCTGCTCCGTTGTCCGTTATGGCGTTGTAGAGTCCTTGGTCCCTCGCAAGAAGGAGAAAATCCGTCATCTTCTTCTGGGTTATGGGGTCACCTATCTGAACCGCCGTTGCTGGTGAGCCCTCGTGGAGCTCCTCGCTCGAGAAAGTGGCCCCGTGGATTCCATCCTTTCCTATTCTTCCCCCTGTCATGACGATGAGATCGCCAGCTCTGGCCCTCTTGAAGTGGCCGGGCTCCCCCCTTATTTCGGCTGGGAGAATTCCTCCTGTGCCGCAGTAGACCAGGGGCTTGCCCAAGTACCTCTCGTCGAAGACTATGGAACCGTTCACGGTGGGGATTCCGCTTTTGTTCCCGCCGTGCTCCACTCCCTCCCTCACCCCCTGGAAGATCCTTCTCGGGTGGAGAAGCCTAGGCGGCAGTGGCTTGGAATAATCTGGCGGGGCGAAACAGAAGACATCGGTATTGAATATGAGCTTGGCGCCCTTCCCAGTGCCAAAGGGATCCCTGTTCACCCCCACTATTCCAGTCAGGGCCCCTCCATAAGGCTCCAAGGCAGAGGGCGTGTTGTGGGTCTCGACCTTGAACACGAGGCTCCAATGGTCATTGAAGCGAATCACACCAGCGTTGTCAGAGAAGACCGAAAGGCACCAATCCCTCTCCCCCAGCCTCTTTCTGACCTCCCTCGTGGTCGCCTTCACAAAGGTATCGAAAAGCCCCCTGATGGTCTCCCTGTTGCCGTTTTCGTCCGTGTACTCGATCACGGCATTGAAGATCTTGTGCTTGCAATGTTCGGACCAGGTCTGGGCTATGGCCTCTATCTCCACGTCGGTTATCTTTTTCCCGAGCCCCACATTTGCCCTTCTCTGCAAGACATCCGGGTCTCGCAAGTAATTCTGGATAGCCTTCATCTCCTCCAGGTCGAGAACTAGGACCCTTTTCTGGCTCAAGGCCATTAGGGCATGGTCAGGAATCTCCAGATCTATTTCCTCGACCATCTCGGGGCTCACCTGGGTGACCTTTGGCACTTTCGGTTGAATCCTCTCGCCCATCACCCATTGGTCCTTGCTCCTTATCTCGAATCGCTGAATGAGGGTGTTGGCCAGAAGGTCCTTAGCTATTCTCTCCACGTCCTCCCGAACGAGGTCTCCCCAGATGAGGTATTGCTTGGAGGTGTAAACCCCTGCTCCTTCACCCAGGGGCCTTCCCAGGTATGTCTCGAGGGTCTCCTTGGCGGTCTTCCCAACATTGTCAGTGACACCTGGAAGAAATCCAACCTCCAAGAGCCAGTCGAAGCCATCAGCCAAAGGCTCGTTCACCGAGAACCTCTGAGTAACCGGATCCGTGAAAAGGAGCCTCGCTGCCTCTTGTGCTTCCTGAAATGTGAGATCTCCCTCTACTGTGTAGACCTCTATGGTCTCGACCCTTTTTACAGGAAGACCCAAATGCTCGGAGATCCTGCGGCAGATCTTCTCTCCGTGAGAGTCGCGAACTCCTCGCTGAAAACCCACCTCTATCCTGTGGACCATTTCCCTTCTCCCGGGAGATCCATTTTTGGCCTGGAATCCTTATATCAGATGAGACCTCGCGGATCAATGGTGGCTCATCTTTGGAGAAAACCGGTGGCTGTGGGCCTTTGTCCTCGGGCTCGGTCAGGTCCTTGGGTGAATCCTTCCTTGATCCTTCTCCCAACCTGGACATGGACTTAGGGAAGCGTGTGAACGGCTTCAAAAGCTTGGAACCCAAAGGTCTCGGGCTTGGGAGAAGAATGGGCCCTCGAGGAACGGCCCTGGGGCTGTCTTATTTGTGAAGAGAAGGGTATAATCCATCGGTCTTGGGAGCCGGGGCAGGGATCTGGATTGCCCCATGAGGCCTGAGGTCCATCATCATTCAGGCGGCCAATAGCGGATGGCCGTGGATTGCAACGCAATTGGAGAAGGGGAGGGCGGTTTGAAGAGTCGGAAGATGAGGGAGATGTCCTTGGAAGAGAAATGCATAAATACCATAAGGTTTTTGGCTGTGGATGCGGTCGAGAAGGCCCAATCCGGCCACCCTGGCATGCCCATGGAGGCTGCTTCCCTGGCGTACATCCTTTGGGCCAAGGTTTTGAGGTTCAGCCCCACGGATCCCATGTGGCCCAACAGGGACAGGTTCATTCTCTCGGCGGGACACGGGTCCATGCTCCTCTATGCCATGCTGTTTCTCACTGGTTACGATCTCACCCTCGATGACATAAAGAACTTCAGGCAATGGGGAAGCCGCACCCCGGGTCACCCAGAGTATGGATGTACACCTGGGGTGGAGACCACCACCGGACCCTTGGGCCAGGGATTTGCAACTGGCGTGGGGATGGCCATGGCCGAGAGGTACCTGGCAAGGATCTTCAACAGAGAGCATTTCCCCATAATCGATCACAGGATCTACGGTTTCGTGAGCGATGGGGACATCATGGAGGGGATATCCTCGGAGGCCGCTTCTTTGGCCGGCCACCTGAAGCTGGGAAAGCTCATCTACGTTTACCTCGACAATGGCATCTCCATAGATGGCCCCACAAGCCTCACTTTCAGCGAGAATGTGGAGAAGAGGTTCGAGGCCTATGGATGGCAAGTGCTCAGGACTGATGGTTACGATCTCAAGGGAATCGAGAGGGCGTTTCAGGAGGCAAGGAGAGAGGACAAGAGGCCTAGCTTGATCATAGCCAAGACCAGATTGGGATATGGAAGTCCCAACAAGGAGAACACGCCAGAGGCCCACGGAGCTCCCCTCGGAGAAAAAGAGGTGATTCTCACAAAGAGAAATCTGGGGTGGCCAGAGGACCAGACATTTCTGGTTCCAAAGGAGGTGCTGGAGCATTTCAGGGAAGTGGGCAGGAGGGGAGATTCCCTGAGAAGGGAATGGGAGCAGATGTGGAAGGAATATCGTGGAAGATTTCCAGAGCTCTCGGACCTCTGGGAGAGGATGTCCAGACGGGAGCCATTGGGGGATTGGAGGGCAGATGTGGGCTCGTTTCCTCCAGGAGAGCAGATGGCCACTAGGGTGGCATCTGGCAAGATCCTGCAAGTGGCCTCGGAAAAATTCCCTGGACTTTTGGGAGGTTCGGCGGATCTCACCCCCTCCAACAACACCTACTTGAAGGGAAAAGGAAAGTTCGCCGAGGACTGTGGACCCAACATCCATTTCGGCGTCAGGGAACATGCCATGGGGGCGATTCTAAATGGCCTTGCCCTGAGCAGGATGTTGATCCCATATGGAGGCACATTCCTGGTCTTCTCGGACTACATGCGCCCGGCAATTCGCCTGGCTGCCATGATGGGGCTTCCCGTAGTGTATGTCTTCACTCACGATTCCATAGGACTCGGGGAAGATGGACCCACTCACCAGCCGGTGGAACATCTCATGAGCCTGAGGATGGTCCCCAACCTCTGGGTCATAAGGCCATGCGATGCCAATGAGACAGTGGAGGCATGGGCCATAGCCTTGGAGAGGAAGGATGGGCCTGTGGCACTGGTATTGAGCCGTCAAAATCTCCCCGTGATCGACAGGAGTGCGTATCAGTCAGCCTCCGGCCTTCGAAGGGGAGCGTACATCTTGGCCGAGGCCAAGGGAGGCTCGCCGCGTCTCATCCTCATGGGAAGCGGCTCCGAGGTCCACCTCCTCCTGGAGGCCAGAGAGAGGCTCGAGGGGAAAGGGATCGGCACGAGGGTCGTGAGTTTTCCTTGTTGGGAACTTTTCCAAGAACAGCCAGAGGGGTACAGGGAGGAAGTGCTCCCAGGTTCCGTGAGGTCGCGCTTAGCAGTGGAGGCAGGGGTGAGCCTCGGCTGGGAGAGATATACCCTGAGTCCTTCCAGGGTCATATCTCTGGACCGCTTCGGTGCCTCTGCTCCAGGCAAGGTCCTCTTTGAGAAGTTTGGCTTCACAGTGGAAAACGTGGTGAGAAGGAGCGAACTCATCTTGGAAGAGGAGGGCACATGAGACCTCTCCCAGAAGATAGCTCCCTCTCACCAGTATGGCTTGACTTAAGCCCTCTCAACGAATTCAACCACATTCTCGTCTGGATCCAGGACCATGGCTATCTTCACCCCAGGCCTTATCTCTCTTGGAGAGAGATGGAAAGGGATCCCCTTTGCCTCGAGCTTCTGGCATATCTCGGAGAGATTCTTGACCAGGAAGGTCACATATCTGAACCCCAGTTGGGCGTCAATGCCTGTCGGCCCCTTGGGCGGGGTGGTGTTCGCTTGAATGAGCTTGAAGTCGCTCGTCCCGAACCTCAGTCTGTACATGGTCCCGAACCACAGGGGGATCTTCTCCACGAACTGCAATCCCAAGGTGTCCCTGTAGAAGGAGAGGCTCGCCTCAATATCTCTCACAATGACGCCAAGGTCCAAGGATTCTTTCGCTGGGATCATCATTTTCCGACCTCCTTTTCTCCCAATGGAAATTTTGGTGTCTCTAGCCATGGTCCACTCCGGAGAATGGTGGGCCTATCCCATGGTGTGCCGAACGGGCCAATACCGCTTGCTCAGACCTCCTTTGCATAGGACCCATAAGGGATCGCCAAGGCAATCCCAGTACCCACAAGGGGAAGAAAGGCTGCGATGCGCAGGACCGTGAAAACCCCCCAAACATCTGCCACGGAGCCCATCACAGTTGCGCCGATTCCGCCCATCCCTATGGCGAAACCCACCATCAGGCCCGATGCGATTCCCAATCTCTCCGGCAATATTCGCTGGGCCATGACTATCGTCACCGAGAAGCTCGAAACGAGTATCCCTCCTGCAATGGCTATGAGAACCAGAGCAACTGTTCCCTCGGATCTCAGAAACCCCCAGAGGACAGGGCTCAAGGCTGCCATGGTCCCAACGAAGTACCTCTTGTGCCCGAACCTGTCCGCAATGGGTGCTCCCAGAAGGGTGCCGAGGGCACCGGATAGGAGAAACACGGTCACCATCTTTCCCGCCTCGGATGCTGGGGATCTGAGAACGTCCACCAAGTAGAAGGGGACGAAAGCCATGATCGCCATGTGGATCAAGGATCTCACGGTCACGGCACAGACGAGGAGGAAAAGGGGGATCCATCTGCTCCCTATGGGGATCTGGGATAGGCGCTCCCTTGGGGATCCCCCGCGGGAGAGCTCCTTCTGGGGAAGGGAAAGCCAACCAAGTGCTCGAGCTAGAATGCCACAGACCAAGACCCCAGGGGCGAGAAAAAGGATCGTTCCCTTGAGGCCGAGCCACTCATACCCGACTATGGCCAATGTTGGCCCCAGGGCTATACCCAGGTTCCCACCGACCGAGAATAGGGAAAGCCCAGTTGCTCTTCTCTTTCCCGTGAAAAACCTGGCTGTCTTGAACCCCTCGGGATGGTAACTCGCAACACCGAGTCCCGAGAGGAACACTACAGAGAGGAGCACCCAGTAGTTGGAGACAAATCCCACAGCGGAGAAGCCCCCTGTGGCCACCACGACACCCAAGGGTATGAGCCAAGTGCTGCCCCATCTGTCCGATAGGTACCCGAATATGGGCTGAACAACCGAGGAGGTGAGGTTGCTGGTCATGAGTATGGCCCCAGATGCTGCGTAAGAGAGACCCAGGGCTTCCCTGATAAAGGGCAAGAGCACTGGTAGGCCCCCCTGGGTGAGATCCGTGACCAGATGGCCCAGGCCGAGAAGTGCCAGGGCACCCAGATGAAATTCCGTTTGGGTGTGATCTTTTTCTCCGGACATGAAAAGGGCCCCTTTGCCTGGCGGTTCGTCTCCCTGAAGATGCGATCACGGATTCTAAGGCGAGGGAAGGGCGGAAAGCAAGGCCGCAAACCGGTCTGGGAAGTTAGTTTACATAACATATATTATCGGACTATGACCATTTCCGTTGACAAGGCCATCTCTATGGGGTATGGTCTCTCTCCGATCATGACGCGCGAGTGGAGGCATGAGGTGACAACGAGGAGGGTGAAGATAGTCGGCACTGGCTCCTACTTGCCAGAAGGGGTCCTCACCAACCACGATCTCGAGAAGATGATCGACACCACGGATGAATGGATCTACACCCGCACGGGTATAAAGGAACGCAGGGTTGCCAGACCAGATGAGAACACCTCTGACCTGGCTTTCAGGGCAAGTCTTCCAGCCCTCGAAGCAGCCGGCCTCTCCCCAGAGGACCTGGATCTCATAGTCATGGCCACCATCACCCCGGATACTCACTGTCCTTGCGGGGCCAACTGGCTCCAGGCCAAGCTGAACGCTTCCAAGGCAGTGACCTTCGATGTGGCGGCTGCATGCTCTGGGTTCATATTCGCCCTTTCTGTGGCAGAACAGTACCTGAAGAACGGGACCTTTCGCAATGCCCTGGTCGTGGGGGCGGAAATCATGACCAGAACAGTCGATTACACGGACAGATCCAGCTGCATCCTCTGGGGCGATGGAGCCGGCGCAGCCGTAGTGATCCCCGCAAGCGATGGAGATGAGGCTGGGGTCCTGTCCATATGCCTTCACACCGATGGGGCCAATGGGGAGAACCTTCTCCTTCCTGGAGGCGGCTCCAGGACAACCCCCATAAGCCACGAGAGTGTCGACAAGAAGCTACACTACCTCAGGATGATAGAGGCCAATCGCTCCTTCAAAGTGGCCGTAAATTGCTTTGCCGATGCCTGTCTGGAGGCCGTTGCAATAGCTGGATACACAATAGACGATGTGGATCACATAATACCTCATCAGGCCAATGCGAGGATCATCCAGGCAATGGCCAAGAAGCTCAACGTGTCCATGGACAAGGTGGTGATGACCATAGAGCGCTATGGAAATAGCTCTTCCGCCACGGTGCCCATTGCCCTTGACGATGCTGTGAAATCAGGAAGAATCCGCAAAGGTGATCTGGTCCTGCTCACGGCCTTCGGAGGCGGCCTCACCTGGGGCGGAGCCCTGATTCGATGGTGAGCCTGCAAAAGTTGCAGGGATCAGTGAAGGAGGCTGAACCGCACTCGGAGCACCGGGAGAAGCTCCCACCAGAATCTTCACCAATGGCCCCATGGAGATCCTCCCAGGCTCTGGAAAGCCTGGGGAGATTCTTGATGAACCCGGTGTAAAAGCTCATTTTGGTCCCTGGCATGGAGTCCTCTAGAATGTTCAGGGCGTGCTTGTAACGGATCGATGTCGCCCCCTTGCTCATGGGACACTCCTCGAGGATGTAATCTATCCCCGTGAGTATCGCATAGGCTGCTGACTCCCTTTCCGAGAGTCTGCAAAGGGGCTCAACCTTTCTCACCAAGAGATCGCCAACTGGAGGCAAAACAGGCCTCTGTTTGGCCAAATATTCCCACTGCCAGTGAAGTATGTTCCCCAGAAGCCTCGCTGCCTCGTCGTCCAAGTTGTGGCCAGTTGCCACCACCTTGTATCCCCCTTCCAAAGCAGCCTTGTTGAAGAAATGCCTCTTCACTGTCCCGCATACGGAACACTCTGGCCTCCTGCTCCTCTTTGCTAATTTGGGCACGGGGATGCCCATCTCCTCCATGGAAATCACCCTCAAGGTACAGCCCCTTTTCTGGGCGAATTCCACAGCCTTCATCCTCGATCTCTCGGAGTACCCATCGATTCCAAGATCCAGGTGAAGGCCATGGCATTCATATCCCAGAGAGAGGAGAATGTCCCAAAGGGCCAAGGAGTCCTTCCCGCCGGAAACACAGACCAGGATCTTGTCCTCCCTGGAGAACATTCGGTATTCAGCTATGGCCCTCCTCACCTGCCTGTGAACGTACAGGATGAAACAATCTCTGCAGAAGGCTGTGTGATGGGCCTTTATGTCTATTACGGCTCTTTTCCCACAGCGGCGGCACTTCAAATTCTTCAACCTCCTGAGATCACTGGTATCAATTCCACGAAATCTTCCCTTTCGAGCCTCGCATCCCGGGTGAGAAGCTCGCCATCCCTCATCACCAATACAGCGCCCTCGACGAGGTTGAGTTCTTTCAGGAGCTGGTGGACCGTCTTTGGGCCTTCCAAGGTTATCTCCTGCCCGCTCTGTCTATTGCGAACCCGGATCATGAAGCTTCTCGCCCTCCCCTTCTCTGCCAATCTGAGCTGTATAGTTGTGGAGGAATGGGACCCCCATGAGGGTATCCGACCAATAGCGCATGGTGCAAAGAAGACCTACCCCGGCCATGGTAGATGCATCTGCCCAGGGTGAAAAGAGGAGTATCAGGGCAGCATCCCTTGTCCCCATACCAGCCAAAGTTATGGGGAGCAGGCCAGCAAGGAGGGAAAGGGGAATGTACGCCAGGGCTATGGATACGTCCATGGACTGCCTCAAAACGGGGAAAAAGAGGTAGATCTGCAACATGTGGAGACCCCACAATGTCACGGAGAGAGAGACGATGGTCATGAGTCTCCCCGGTCTTTCCACCCAGGAGCGAGTGAGCTCAGCCCAACCAAACATGACCTCAGCCATTTTACCCCTGAACTTCTCCTTGAGCCCCAGGCCCAACTGGGGCAAAACGATCGAGGCCGCGCTTGCAGCCAGGACTCCGAGCCCTATACTAGCCCCTATGACCATGGGCTCTTGGATCTCTGGGGCCAAGAAGATCCCCAGGAGCATCCAAAAACAGAGACCTCCAAGATCCAGTATCTTCTCCAATAGAACTGCCGGAAAGCCGATCCTCACCCCTGCTCCGGTTTCCTTTCTCAGAAAATATGCCTTGCTCATCTCTCCGAGCTTGGAGGGCACAAGGGCATTGAGGGCCTTTGCGGCCATCACCATCCTCAGAGCCCTTGAGGTGTCGAGAGGGGCCAAGGACTGGATCATCACCCTCCACCTCAAGGTGGTGACGAAAATCTGGGGGCCGAAGCACAGGAAAGCTATCCCTAGCCAAAGGGGGTCAGCATTGAGGATCCTTTCTGCGAAGCTTCGGAAATCCAATCGGGAATATATGAACCCCAGAAGGCCCAAGGAAAATGCCATTGCTCCCCACTTTCCCAAGGGCCTTCTCATCCCAGCACCCTTTCCACTCGGCCGTAGCCGTCTCGATTGAGGGAGGGGAGCACGAATCCATAGTCCGTCCACGGAAGGAGACATCCGGGCCTGTAAAGCCTGCTCATGGCCACGTAGATGGATGTGTGATCCGTTCCAGCCCAGAGCTCCTTCACCTTCAGATTCCCCTTCTCTGGGAGCCACACCTCGTCCACAAGGGTCACTCTATCACTCACAGTGAAGCTTCGCCTGAATCTCATGGGGTGCCTCCTTTTGCCCACGATGAGGATTCTCTGCAATAGCCTTCTCACCAAGTCGCTCTTCCATTTTCCCAAGGAGCACATTCCCAAGTGGAAGAAGGCCTGACTCACAGGTCCAGGGACATTGAATCGAGCCTCACCAAAGTGTCCTCCAACCTGAATTCCATCTTCCCCGACAATGACATGGTAATCGTCCACAAGGTGACTTACCAGGACTTTTCCGTTCGAGAGCTTGGCCACGAGTCCACTGTCCGAATAGACGAGCCTGCCCTTTCTGTGGAGGCTTACACACCCGCCCTTTGCCGCAGATACCACAAAGTGATCATCCCCCTCCCTCTGGACGAAGAGTCTCGAATGGGTGAAATAATATCTCAAAGATTGAGGGGCAGGGATTTCCCTGTCCTCGCCCATCCCTCCATGGTCCAAAAAGGCCTGGAGATGATCGTAAGATAAGTGGGCACACAACCTGTCATCATCCAGGTGAACCCTGTTTCCCCTCTCCAAACCACGGATGTATCTATCCGCAATCTGGCGAGCTAGGGGATTCCACCTGGAGCAAAGCTCCAAGCCATGGGGGAAAAACAGGTAAGTGTTTCTGCTCCCGTACTCCCCTCCGCAAGTCCCATCTGGATGGACGAATTTATCGAGGAAGTCTATGGCCCTTTCCAGCGCTTCTCTCACCCTTTCATCCTTGGATTTGAGCTCATATTTGGCCAAAAAATCTATCGTGGCTGTGAGGTAGCCTGGATCGCATCCCTCGTATTCGGGAAACCACCCCTCAGGGCTTTGCCAGCCGAGAAGAAGCCCCAGCCGCTCCCTGGCTGCTTGCTCGAACCTCTGGTCCCCGGTAAGGAGAAAGAGGTTGTAGAGGGCCAATACCACCAAGGCCTGGTGGTTGGAAAGGCGACCCGATTCCTGGTGCGAGGCGAGCCACCCTCCCCTCTTCCTGAAGAATTCCAAAAAGTCCGGCCTCTGGAGCTCGAGAAGAAGGTAACTCTCTGTCATGGCGTAAAGGGAAAAGGCAGCTGCCCCCAAGGCCTTCTCGTACGGAAAATAATCGTCGCATGAGCCATCCCTGTGGGAGCTCCTGGCAGCGAAACCTATTCCCGCTTCCACGAGTTCCCTGAGTCTTGGCTGCTGAAAGTATCTATGCCCCCCAGGAAACTCGAATTTGAACACAAGAGCGAGGGGCAGGACGAACTCCTGAGACATTCCGCTCGGAAACGGTGCGGTCTTGTAATGCCAGAACCCCCTGTCGAAACACCCATAGGTGGGGCTCAACCTGTGTCTATCCACGAGGGATATTATGTGGGGGATCTGGGAGAGCCCAACCCGAGCGTAGAGATCCTTAGCCTTCCCCATCATCTGTTCTCTTTCCCTGGGCCACTATGAGATCAGCGAGGATCCCCAAGGACCCCACCATCACAGCTGACAGGAACAAGATAATGTCCGACTCCTGCAACGTCCCAGTCCATAACAGGTCCATCAGCCCCTTCAGAACACCGATGGCCAGAAGCAACCCGCACAAAGGCAGGAATACATTGAGGGGGGCGAAATAGGTCACAAGCCTTATGACCGTGAGGAGATATTTGTATGTGTCCTTCACGGGATGGAATTTGGATTTCCCTATCCTCGGAAAATAGTCTATGGGCACGAACTTGACAGGCAGTCCGTTGGTCATGAAGGCCAATGTCATGGAAGATACGCACGAGAAACCATCAGGAATTAGGTGAAGAAATCGCATCATCTCCTTTCTCCTGAAGGCCCTCAATCCCGAGTTGAGGTCAGGGATCTCCTTTCCCACGAGAAACTCAGCCAGTCTTCTTATCGTCTCCTTGGCCAATGTCCTCAGGATCCTGTGGGTCCCCCTCTCCACAGTCCTCGCCCCTATAACCTGTGAAAACTCTTCGAGAAGAGGCAAAAGAGCGGGAATGGCCGATGCCGGATAGGTGCCATCTCCATCTATCATCACCACCCACTCCCCCTTGCACGCCCTTATCCCGCTTTTCCTCGATGCCCCAGACCCCCTATTTTCCGAATGACGAATGACCCTAGCCCCTGCCCTTTGGGCTCGAAGTCCTGTATCGTCCGTGGAGCCATCATCCACAACAAGAATCTCATAGGTGTAACCAGACGAATCCATTGCATCTTTCACATCTGAGACCACCTTGAAGATAGCCTCAGCCTCATTGTATGCTGGCACGATCACACTGACCTTGCACTCACCAGAAACACGCGATCCAGCCACCTTACCCCCTTTTCTCCGAAAGATGCGCTCTGATGGGAACCCCATCAGGCCTCTTGTGGGAAGGCCTCGAGATATCGGGCCCTATACTAGCTTTTCCAGCATAGGACAAGATAGCGCCCATTTTCAAAACAGATCCTCTCCCTCGGAGGGGAGGAGAGGACGAAATTTTTCCTATCTCCCACGAGTTCCTTTACGAAGCTGTCAAAAGGCTCGAAGTATACCCTGGTATCTGATGGATTGTTCGCGAAATGTTCCTTGTTCACAACCAGAGCCGTGATCCCGTATTTCGTGACAAAGGCCTCGACCTCTTCCCACGATGAGGCGTAGTAAGCCCGAAAGAGATCGAGGAGACGCTCTTTCACTTTGCTATAGTAGCCTGTATGGTATGGAAGAGAAAGCTCTTGATTTGCAAGGACTTTTCTCTTTGCAAGAAGGGGGACGTCATTCATGTCCATGGGATGTCCTGCGACCAGGGCTGACTTGGGCAATGTCTCCAGGAAGGCGAGCATCTCCCTTTCGAGTTTATCCACTGTCGCCACCTGGGTATCCCTGGTCACTATGAGGTGGCCTTGAACCAATGAATAAAGGGCAAGCGTCGAGCCGACAAGTGCCCATTTCATTGGCCTCGGGATGGACTGTAGCTTGGACAGGGGACCTTGGCACCTCTCTTTGAGGGCTCGAAGAAATGGAGGGGTTGTAGCCCCGATAGTGATGAGGAAGGCGAGAGGAAGGGTGTACATGGTGTATCTCGAGGGAAGATGGAGTCTGAATAGGAGGAGATGGGCGATGGAGAAAAGGGCGATGGAAGTCCAAGTTAGCTCCAAGGCCGTCTTCGGGATCCGAAGGACTCCGCTTCCGGCCAGAAGTACCATGCCAGCCAGTATGATGAGGAAGCCCACGAATCTTGTGGCTCCTATTCCGCTTCTTCCCAGGAGAAGATACTCCAGGATATTGTCCCTGAAGAACTTGCTCCTTCCGTCTTCGTGGAATTCGGGCATTGATCTCGCTTCTTCCACGGACACTTGGGATCCCAGAAGCTCACTATGTGCGCCCGCATAGACAGAGAGGAGGATAGAAGTCGAGAGGAGACAGGCCACTGCCACTGGAACAATTCTCCCCGCCCTCTCCCTGAGCCGCCCTTCCCTCGCCAGGGAGCGAAATGCCCCCAAAGCTCCCATGGCCATGGTATTGAGGAGGATGGGTGGATAGAGGAGGCTCTGGGAGAAAATAACTAGAGCCTGCCCCACTGGAGCCTCCCTCACATAAAATGCGAGAAACCAGATGAGACTTGGGAAGGCAAATCCCCTAGGGAGGCCTCCTGATGAGTCATATAAGCTGTAGAAAAGAAACAGGAAAAGGGAAAAGGCCCTCCCTTCTTTTCCTATTTCGAGCCCTCTCAAGAGGGCTTCGAGTCCCATGAGAGACACAATGAGGAGGACAAGGGTCAGAAACTGGCTCAAGGGCAGGGGATCGAGGATTTCGACCCCGAGCCTGTACACTGCCTTGTATCCCAGAGGGGCTATAGCTGTAGATGAGATGAACTCCGTGAGGAGGTCTTCTCGAAAGAGCTCTGGGTCTTTGAAACGGGCCGTCCAGTACACGTGCTGGCGAGCGTCGTCATCCAGTACGAGTAGATCGACCCCCGGCGGATGATATCTCACCCACCAGACGAAGACGGCCAGGGCCAAGATGCCCCATAGCCTCCTGTCCAAGTGCAAGTAGCCCATCCTCGAGTCCCCTAGGAGAGATCGACCCCCTTTGTGTGCCCGGGGGAGGACTTCCCTCATCGCATCCTGTAAAGGATACCCCTCTTCAAGGGGATTCTCCAAGGCCTATTCCTTGAGAAGCTCGAGCCCCGAAGCCCCGCACGGATCCGCATACTCCGATTCAGGCTGATACCCGATCCCGGGCCTTTAACCAGAGGGCTTCTCGGTATGGACCGTATCGTCCAAACAATCTCGGGTTCACCTTCTGGGCAGAGGGATCCATCTAGTCCCAGAAGATGTGTCCACTGGCTGGATTCCCCTGGAGAGGAGCTCTCTGCGGATCCTATCCGCCTCGGCCCAATCCTTTCTTGATCTGGCCCTTTCCCTCTCCTCCATGAGCGCCAAGATCTCATCGTCCAGTGATAGCTCCATTCCCATATCCATGACATCCACTACCTCGTTTAGCTTTGCTAGCGCTTCCAAGGCCTTCTCAGCGCCCTCTTTGCCCAAAGACCCACTGTCCAAAGAAAGATTGAGCCCTTTTACCAGCTTAAAAAGGCATGCCAAGGCCAAGGAGATGTTGAGATCATCGTCCATTGCCTCCTCGAAACCCTGGAGTGCCTCTCGGATCATCTCGCTGGGATCCTGGGTTGTGGGCCCCAGGGCCATTTTCAATCGACCCACAAGCCTGTCCAGCCTCTCCAGAGATCTTCTGGCTGCGAGGAGTGCTTGGGGTGAGATGCGAACTGGCTTCCTGTAGTGAGTCGAGAGCAAGAGGTACCTGATTTCCCTCCCATGGAACCCCTTCTGGAGGAGTTCGGAGAGGCTGAGAGGCTCTTGGGCCTTCTGTCCCCCTCCGATGCCATTGGCCATCACACCTGCACAGTGGATCCAGTAGCGAGCGAGGGGTTTGCCCGTGAGGGACTCGCAAATAGCTATCTCGTTTTCGTGGTGGGGGAAGATGAGACCGCTTGTGCTCGTGTGTATGTCTATGGTGTCGCCCAGGATGGCCCTTATCATGGCCGCACACTCTATGTGCCAACCAGGCCTCGCCTGGCCCCATGGGGTCGAAAAGGTGATGCCCTTCTTGAGCTCCCAGAGGGTCGAGCGCTTGAAGAGGGTGAAGTCCCGTGGGTTGTCCTTTTCGTAGTCATCGAGATCCACCGTCAGCCCCACTTTGATCTTCCGCAGGTCTATTCTCGACAACCTCCCATACCGGGGGAACTTCGAGATGTCGAAGTAAAGGGACCCGTGCTTCTCGTAAGCCACACCCTTCTCTTGAAGTTCCACCCCCATATCCACCATCTTCTCCACGTAATTGCTGGCCCTGGGATAGACATCGGCCCTCTCAATCCTCAACAGGTCCATATCCTCCATGAAGCTCCTGATGTGGGTCTCGGTAAAATCCTCGAGGCTCATTCCCGCCTTTTCAGCCCCGTTTATTGTCCTGTCGTCCAGGTCAGTGATGTTCATCACATGAACTACCTGGAATCCTTTGTATCTCAGGTATCTCTTGAGCAAGTCAGCCACGATGGCCCTCCTCCAAAAGGCCATGTCCGGCCTTCTGTCCACTGTGGGCCCGCACGAATACATCTTGACTCGTCCAGCCTCTATGGGCTCGAAGTTGTCCTTCCTCCGAGTCATGGTGTTGTAAAGGCGGAAGGTGGGGACCTCTCTCGGGACGAAGAGGGAGGTGCTCAGATAGCGCTCTCCGCCATCGGGAAATATCACCACTATTGTCCCCTCTTCCAAGGTTCTAACCAACTTCAAGGCAGCGGCCATGGCTGCCCCAGAGCTCATGCCCACGAAGATTCCCTCCTCCTTGGCGAGTCTCCTCGCCATCTCGAAGGCTTCCTCGTCCTCGATCGTGAGCTTGAGGTCTATTCTCTCCTTCTCGAAAATGCCAGGGACATAGGACTCCCTCAGATTCTTCAGTCCCTGTATCTTGTGGCCAGGGAGTGGCTCAGCGGCAATTATCTGGACCCGGGGATTGAGTTCCTTGAGCCTCCTGGAGATTCCCATGAGCGTCCCGGTTGTCCCAATTGCCGCCACCACGTGAGTCACCCTGCCTTGGGTGTCCCTCCAGATCTCCTCCGCGGTGCCGAGATAGTGGGCCTTCCAATTGTCCGGGTTGTTGAACTGATCGGGCACGTAGAATCTGCTAGGCTCCTCCCTCGCCATGCTGTATGCCCTCTCTATGGCGCCATCTGTCCCTCTCTCAGCAGGGGTGAGGATGATATCGGCCCCCAAGGCCCTGAGAATCCTTCTCCTCTCCACACTCACCCCTTCGGACATGACCAGGCTCAGCTTGTAGCCCTTGACCGCGCAAACTATGGCAAGACCGATCCCAGTGTTTCCGCTCGTGGCCTCGAGAACCGTCATACCTGGTTTGAGTTCGCCCCTTTCCTCGGCTCCCTCTATCATGGCCAGGGCCACCCTGTCCTTGACAGATCCCCCTGGATTTCTGGACTCTATCTTCGCTAAGATTCTGACCTTTCTAGCCCTGTGAATCTTGCCTATCTCCACAAGTGGGGTGTTGCCAATGAGTCCCAGAATTCCCGGCCGCGATTTCTCCATCCCCCTCTTCTCCTCGAGGAAAACCTCAATGGGAATTATGCACTAGCGGTTTCCCTTAGCCAACCCTGGCCCCAGCGGGAGCAAACCAAAGGCATCGGAGAGTGTGGGACAAGAGATGGCTCGGCAGGAGGGAGCGGGGCGCATTGACACATGTGAGGGATTCCAATTAAAGTAAAGACTTTCGATGGGTCGAGCTACAGGTCGGAAACCGTGTCCCGGTAAATGGAGGTGAAATGAGGGTTCTCATTGCAGGAGTGGACGGATATCTGGGGTGGTCTCTCGCCATGTACCTGGCTGCCAGAGGTCACGAGGTGTACGGATTGGACAATTACATGAGGAGGGATTGGGTCGCGGAGGTGGGGTCCCAGTCAGCCACTCCCATAAGGAGGATGACCGAGAGGCTCGAGGCCTTCAGAGATAGATTCGGGACGAACCTCAACTTCCGCAGGGGAGATCTCAGGGACTACAACTTCGTCTGGAATGTGTTCAGGACATTCGAGCCCGAGGCCGTGGTGCATCTGGCCGAGATGCCCTCTGCACCTTACAGCATGATGGACGTGCATCACGCTGTATTCACTCAGATCAACAATATAGTGGGCACCCTGCACATACTCCACGCCATGAGGGATATCTGCCCGGATGCCCACCTGGTGAAGCTGGGGACAATGGGCGAATATGGGACACCGGAGATCGACATCCCAGAGGGATTCTTCACCATAGAGTTCAGAGGACGGAAGGCCACCCTCCCCTTTCCCAGACAGGCCTCTAGCTGGTATCACCAGAGCAAGGTGCACGATAGCCACAACGTGATGATGGCTTGTCAGCTCTGGGGGTTGAGATCAACGGACATAATGCAGGGAGTTGTGTACGGAACCCGAATAGACGAGATGGGAGATGACGAGAGGCTGTTCACAAGATTCGATTTCGACCAGTGTTTTGGCACGGCCATCAATAGGTTCTGTGCTCAGGCCGTAATAGGCCATCCCCTCTCGCCTTATGGAAAAGGGCACCAGAAAAGGGGATTCCTGCCCCTTAGGGACTCCATGCAGTGCCTGACCATCGCCCTCGAGAATCCGCCAGCTAAGGGAGAATACAGGGTCTTCAATCAGTTCGAGGAAGTGTATGACCTCACAGAGGTGGCCATGAAAGTGAAGAAAGTGGCCGAAAATATGGGCCTCAATGTCACTATCCGAAATACCGAAAATCCCCGCATGGAGCTCGAGGAACATTATTACAACCCTGACCATCAGAAGCTCCTGGAACTGGGCTATAAGCCCACCCACGACATGGAACGGGAATTGGAGATCATGCTTGCGGATCTGCTCAAATACAAACACAGGATAGAGGCCAGACGTTACGCCCTCATCCCGGATATAAGATGGGACGGGACCAGGAAAAAGGTACGATTCCTGGAGTGACGGGTCATTACTGGCTGATCCTTCCCGGAAAATGGAATGAGCTTGGCAAGAGTTGCCTTTTGGGTCAGTTTGGCAGGATTGCTCCACACTTGGGGGGTTTATCCTGCGGCGATGTTGCTCCTGTCAAGGCATCTCAAGGGGAGGTCCCGGGAAGATGCGAGGGAGATTCTCCCCTCTTACAGTGTGTCCTTCATAATTGCAGCTCGAAACGAGGAAGCCCACATCTTCAGAAGAATTCAGAATCTAGCCGATATCTCAGTGGGTCTGAGAGAAGTGGAGGTGATAGTGGCCTCAGATGGGTCCACGGATGGGACATGCGAAGAGGTCTTGAGGGCCAAGGAAATATGGCCCTTTGTGACCTTGTTGCATTTTCCACAACATGTGGGCAGGGCCATATTGCACAATGAGGCCGCAAAGCGATCCCGGGGTGAAATATTGATCTTCACAGACGCCCAAACGGAGTTCCATCCCGACTTCCTGAAGACAGCCCTGTCTCATTTCGAGGATCCGAAGGTTGGCGCCGTAAGTGGGCGAATCGCTTATATAAACCAAGACCAGTCATCGGTCACTGTTTCGGCTGGTCTTTACTGGAGGATTGAGGAGAGGATAAGGGACGGTGAGAGCAAGTTGGGGATCCTAGCCTTTGGGACAGGGGCTGCCTTTTGCATGAGGAGGGAACTCTATTTTCCCATGCAAAGCCCCAACGATGATGTGGATTACTGGGAGACCCTTTCCCTTGCGGGCAGGGGCTTCAGGGTTCATTATGAGCCAGAGGCCTACGCGTACGATGTCATAGCCCCAGATCTATCAGGAACTCACAAGGTCAGGGCGAAGAGAACAGCCATGGCATTGAGGAGCATGGTCGATGGCCTCTTTCGATTCGAGCTCTGGAAGCGACCTGGGGTGCTTTTCTGCCTCTTTTCCCACAAACTCTTGAGGCACTTCTCACCGTTTCTTCTCCTGGTCCTCCTTGCGGCGAACATACTTTTGGTATCCAAGGGCGCTGTGTACGAGGTGGGTCTCGTGGGGCAAGGCATTTTTTATTCCATGGCAGCAATGGGATTCCTGTGTCACAAGAGACACTGGAACTGGAGGCCCTTCGTAATACCATTCAATTTCGTTCTCCTCAATTGGAGCAGGCTCTTGGGGGTCGTGGAAGGAATGCTGAGCAAGCCTCCTTCCAGCTATAGATGAGCGCTCGAGATGTGGAACTACTTGAAGAATCAATGGATCCATAAGATTCTCCTATTGCTCCTCGTGGATGTGTGCACAGTGGTCCTCGCCATCTACGGTGGGTACGTTATCAAGTTCTCCGTGAAGACACTGAGGGTATCGCTGGATCTCGCATTCCAAAGACTCAATTTTTTCCTTCTCATATGTGTAGCCTCCCACGTTCTCAGCCTTTACGTCTATGGTCTTTACTCGGTTTTGAGGCCATGGGGGAACGTGAGGCTCTTCGTATCGGTTCTCTTCGCCATAGCGAGCTCCACAGCCCTCTTGATGATCATCCAGTTTTTCGTTCCAGGCTACTGGATAGGTAGGGTGGTCTTGGCCATCCAATTCCCCCTCTGCGTGACGGGCATCTATGGCTGGAGGACGATCTTCTACGGAAGCCGCCTCTCCTGGATTCACAGGAGAAGGCTCGTGCTTTTGGGTTCTCCAGAGCTCATCGCTGAATTTCTGAGGGGGGCGGCCACTGAGCTCTCTTTCAGGTACAGGATCCACGGGGTCCTTTTCACAAAACCGACCCAGGAGAGGGTAGAGGGGATAAAGGTCTACGGAGGGATCCATGAGGTACTCGCTGACCCGGAGGCCGATGCCATAGCGTTCCAATTCATGGATCCAAGCCTCTCCCGAGAGGATCTCAGGGCCTTGTTGGAGAGGAGCTGCCAGGGCGTCGAGATGAGCGACTTGGTCACCCTGTACAAGAACCTCACTGGAAAAGTTCCAAGGCGATATGTTGACGAGAAATGGCTGATCTCGCACCTGGGAATCCAGGGGGGACCGAGTCAAGCGTACCTCAAAATCAAGAGGCTCCTGGATATAGCCATCTCCGGGCTTCTCCTCCTTGGGACAGCTCCCCTCATGGGGATCATAGCGCTGGCCATCAAGCTCGACAGCCGTGGTCCCATTCTCTTCAAGCAGGAGCGACTGGGGAGACTTCGAAGAAGCTTCCACTGCCTCAAGTTCAGGACCATGGTGGAAGGTGCAGAGGAAAAGAGCGGGCCCATGTGGTCATCCCCTGGCGATCCTCGCATAACTCGGGTAGGAAGGTGGCTGAGGCGATTGAGATTGGACGAACTTCCCCAATTGCTGAACGTCCTGAAAGGAGAGATGAGCCTCATAGGCCCCCGTCCCATAAGACAGCATTTCGCCGACCAACTGGCAAAGGAAATCCCCTTGTACGAGCTGAGATTTGCCCTGAGACCAGGTCTCACTGGGTGGGCCCAAGTCAACCACGATTACGCCAATAGCCACGAATCCCAGGTGGAGAAGTTCGAGTACGACCTTTTTTACATTCAAAATGTTTCCCTTTTTCTCGATGCCATGATAATGGTCATGACGCTGCGAACCGTCTTCCTGAGGAAAGGACAGTGAGAGCCCCATGGGAGCGAGCTCGGGCCATCGGTGGCTCACTTTTGAGAGAGAGAGGGTAAACATCCTGCTTGTCTTGGCCGCAGCCATTTGTGTGAGGCTCCCCCATCTCATCTCACCTTATGTCATAAATCCCGATGCTATCGACTACATAATGTCCGCCAAGGCCTTGGCCCAAGGGAGATGGATGGAAGGGTTCCAATTGTCTCATGCCTCAATCTATCCTGTTCTCATATCCCTGCTCGGCCCTCTTGTGGGAGATTGGATTTGGGCTGCGAGGGCACTAACTGCTCTCTTCGGGGTTCTCACCATTGTCCCCATCTACTACGTCTCTAGAAAGCTTGTTGGTTGGCCTTGGAGTGCAATCCCTCCCCTTCTCTACTCACTTTCCCCGACCCTCACCCATTATTCCATGGACGTGATAAGGGAGCCCATATCTTGGTTTCTCCTTCTCGGCGCCATTTGGACGATCTTCAAGGGGTGGGAATCGAGGGGGGCGATCTGGTATTTCCTGGCAGGGATCCTATTGTTCCTGGCTACGACAAATAGGCTGGATGGGGTGATTGCCCTCGCTTGCATCCTTGCATGGAAGGCCGGGAGACTGGTTTCGGAAAGGGGTCTTTTGAGATCTGGAAAGGAGATTTTCCTAGTTCTCTTTCCTTTCCTCCTCGCCTCGGTGGTCCTCTTGGCATTTTTTCCAGGGCCGTTGAAAAGGCACGACCTGTTGGAACTGGGAACCTATGGAAGGCAAGTTCAAGGGGTATTTTCAGCTACGGGTGGGCTTGATGAGGCCAAGGTGAAGCAGGTTTTGGAAGGAATTTCCTATGGTCGCTTGCGCCATTTTTTTTCTTCGGCTTGGGAAAACAGGCATCTTCTCATCCTTTGGGATCTTCTCAAGCACTGGATCGGTGCAGCACATCCTCTACTTTTCATTGCGAGCGTTCTGGGGTTAATTTCGTGGAGGAGATGGAAAGACGACCCCAGATGGTGGCTTCTTTTCCTTCTTTCCCTGATCTGGTTTGTAGTAGCGTACGTGAGGATCTCTGGGGCTTTTGCCATAAGCAAAAGGCACCTCGGACCACTAGTGATCTGTGGATATATGTTCGCTCCACTTGGCCTGTTTTCGGCGAAGGAATGGATCTCGCAAAGAAGATGGATCCATCTCTCGAAGGTTTCGCTGATCCTTTTTCTTTGCCTTTTGGCCCTTTCTACCCTTCCCATGACTCTCAAGCCCCAAAGACAGGAGAAGATTGTGAGGCGTCTTGCAGGGGAGTGGATAAAATCACAGGGACTCGAGGCCCCCATTGTGGCCACAGAGAACCAGATAATCGCCTTTTACGCAGAAGGGGTTTGGCTTCCCCTCAAGGACCTCGTGGAAGGAAAAGCTAGCTTTGGGGTTGACTTTCTAGTCGTGGAAGATGGGAGTTTTTCTTTTGATTTGCTCTCAGAAAAATTGGAAGAGAGGGGCATGAAAGCCAAGAGGCTCGAGAGGCTAGAACACTCCGGGAGGACCTTGACCGTGTATCGGGTAATTCAGAAAGGCCCATGAGGTATCCCAGTTTCTGCGAGAGGGCCGGGGGATGAACCGAGTTTCTGTAGTGATAGCGACCATGGACAGAGAGGAGGACCTGAAGCGTTGTCTCGAGTCCTTGTGGAGGCAAACCCATTTGCCCCATGAAGTGGTAATAGTGGATGACGGATCTCTCGATGCCCAAGTGCTGAGGGCCCTTGTACCTCCGGAGGTCGAGTTCCAGTATCACAGAAAAAGACCTCCCGGGCTTTCGGCCTCGCGAAACCTGGGCGCAAAAGTGGCAACCGGAGACTTGATCCTCTTTCTGGATGACGATGTGGTCCTCGAACCCACGTTCATAGAGGAGATAGTGAAAGTATTCGAAGAGGACACCCGTGGGAAGATAGCAGGGGTAAGCGGGGTCATAACCAATAAGAGACCGAAGCCCAGATGGTTCAAATTGTGGGCGAGGCTTTTCTTTCTCGATAGGGGTCGCCCAGGAGAACTCTTCCCATGGGGATTCTTCTCCGAGATAGGGATTCCCGAGGGGGTTGTGGATGTGGACTGGATACCAGGGGGGATGAGCTGCTTCAGAAAGGGGGTTTTCTCCGAGTTGTCCCTGTCTGACATGGGCCAGAGGGGGCGCCACGGCTTAGCAGACGTGGAGTTCAGCTGGAGGGTTTCCAGAGATTACAAGCTCAAGGTGACCCCATATGCCAGACTGGCCCATTATTCCAGGGGACGAGATCCGAAAAACGCCATCGAGAGAGGAAGAAGACAGCTCCTCAACCATGGAAGGATCTTCTTGATCCATGGAGAAAAGGGGGCTGGGGTTTGGGTGAAGTTTCTTCTGGCTGCGAGTGGGCTGATCTTGGGTAACATGGGGGCATCTTTGATTTCCAGAGATCCCAGGGAAAAGGTGCTGCGCCTTCGAATGGCGTTGGGAAATGTGATGGGACTCCTCCGATTCCTTCTCCTTAGAGGTTGATTCCATTGGCTTTGGATCCTCCAGCCTCATCCAAGGACGCCCTTTCCATAAAAGTGGCAAAAGGGGGAGCCATTGCCTTTCTGGGGCAAGGGGCCACGAGGGTCGCGTCTTTCGCTTTGCAGCTTGTGCTGAGCAATGGTCTCGGGGTGAAGCTCTACGGTGTTTACTCCTTGAGCATAAACATAATGGAATGGGCACAGCAGATTTGCCTGATGGGCACACCGAGCGGGCTCGTGCGCTTTTCAGCGGCCTACAGTGCCGAGGGCTCACCTAAGAAGGTCCAGGAGCTCATTAACTCAGCCTTTCTACTGGGCCTTTGCAGCTCTCTTGTGGGAACTGGGATCTTGCTTGGCCTTTCGGGAATCATCTCTGAGAAGCTTGTGCACGATTCCGCTTGGTCTTCGCACCTGAGGTGGTTCTTCCTTTCCCTTCCGGTTCTCATCTTCTTTAACCTTCTCCAAGCGCTCATGAGGGGATTCCAGAGGATAGACAAAATGGTCCTCCTTGGCATTCTGCGGGCCACAGCGCAGCTTTTCTTCGCTGGATCCCTTCTCGCCATGAGTTTTTCCTTGGCCGGGGTAATGGGTGCTTACTTCTTGGGGGCATTGTGCGCAGCTACGGTGGGCCTCATCTTCCTGAGGAAGATGGGGTGGAGCGTCCTCAGGGGGGGGATTTCGCCCCTCGGAGAACTGCTCGCATTCTCCTTTCCCGTTTTCCTAGCTTCTTTCAGCCACCTTGTTGTCTCGAGGTTGGATCTCCTTCTACTGGGGTACTTCCATGGAGCGCAGGAGGCTGGTCTTTACAGGGCAGCTCTCACAGTGGCCTCCATGGTGAACTTCATATTGGGAGCCCTGAATACCGCTTTTGCGCCCATGATCTCGGAACTACACCAATCGGGGAGAGGAAAGGAACTGGAAGAGATCTATGGGAGGGTCACGAGGTGGGTTCTGGGGGTCGCTCTGCCATTGGGGGTGGTGGTCTCCATATTTTCTTTCGAAATACTACAGCTTTTCGGACGGGGATTTGAAGAGGCAGGCGGAGCCCTGATAATCCTTGCCATAGCTCAACTGTGCAACAGTTCCACTGGACCTGTTGGATTCATGCTCCAGATGACCGGAAAAGAGAGGTGGTTCATGGTCAATTACATTGTCTCGGCCCTGGTCAATGCTTCATCCAATCTGGTCTTGATCCCGGCCCTGGGCGCCACAGGCGCAGCCATTGGAACAGGGTTCTCCATAATGCTAGTGAATGTATTGGGTGTAGTGGAGCTTTGGATCTTCAGGCGGATTCATCCTTGGAGCAAACTCTCCCTCGTGTATTTGATGGCCGCGGCCATAGGGGCCCTGGCTGCCTTGGGCCTTGAGAGGAGCATTGGGCTATGGCCCGTCTCCCTCGGGGGGGCCATCGTGGTCTACCTGGCCATAGTGGGAAAAGCTGGCTTGCCTCAAGAAGACAGGATGGTCGCTTCGACCCTTTGGTCCCATTTGAAGGATAAGATTCTCGGGCAAAGGAAACCGTGAAAGATCATGCACCTTATGCCTGAAAGACAGGTCTTCATAGTGGGATGCTATAGGAGCGGGACCTCCGTCATGCGTCTTATGCTCTCTGTCCACCCCAGAATCTACATATCCCGAGAGACAAACTACATTGACAGGATCGGAGCCACTCTCCGCTCCTTCGGAAATTTGGAAGAGAGGGACAATTTGCTGAGGCTTCACCGGGAAATAGGATCCTACCTCCTGGGAGAGAGATGGGATACTCTCCCGGATTTCTCTGAGCTGGTGGAGTGGACTCGATCTTACGGGCACTCCTACTCTTCCATCGTGACCTTCTACGGGACCTGGGGGGCATGGAGGGAAGGAAGAGAGGAGCTCCTCTACTGGGGAGATAACACCCCGAGATACGTGCATTCCATGAGCTTTCTCAAACACCTTTTCCCCCAGGCCAAGTTCATCCACATGGTGAGGGACCCGAGGGATGTTGTGGCTTCTGCCTCCAGACTACCACTAGGCGGTAAGACTCCCCTGGGTATAGCTTATGATTGGGAAAGGGCCCTCCTGAGCGGTCTTACAGCCGAGGCCTCCTGGGGAGCTCAGGGGATCTTGAGGGTCAAGTATGAGGATCTGGTGGCGAGTCCCAAAGAGACGATGAAGAGAATTTGCCACTTCCTGGAGGTGGAATTCCACCCGGAGATGTTGACCTTCCATGACACTGAGGCAGCCAAAGAGCTTTCAAGATTGAGGCACCATAGAAGGGTCTCGAGCCCTCTGGACAAAAAGGCAGTTGGCCGGTACAAAAGTGACCTGTCTCCCCATCTGGTCCTTTTGATCGAGAGCTACCTCTCCGAGCCCATGCGGTTTATGGGTTATTTGCCCGAGTCCGACTACGAGAAGCTCCTGGCCCTCAGGCTCAGAAGACCCATTTCCTTCTGGGCGAGATTGGGATGGGAGGCTCTCCTGAGAGTTCTCTCCCTACTCAAAAATGGTATGGCGGAAAGGATACTTGGAAGACGAAGATGAGAGTTCTCATAGTCAAAAAGGGCAGCCTTCATGATCCCGGAGCTGCGGCCTTGGAGTTCGTCCCCAAGGTCTTGGCCGATATGGGCCACGAAGTGATGGTCCTCGCACATCGAGGAGAGAAAACGCAAGGTCTCGTCCAGGGGGAGATAAGGGTGGAGCTGGCAGGGGAAGGCAAGAGATGGCTCCGGGCAGTGAGGAATGCCATGAGGAATTTCGAGCCCGAGATATGTCACGTGCACATCCACAACGGATGCGGTCTCTATCCCTTGCTTTTCAAAGGGTCGAAACCAAGGAGCTTCGTTCTCGATATAAGGTCTCCCCTGTTGAGTACAGGTGTCCAGAGAAAACTCAGGAGATGGAAGAACTTCCTGGAGGCCCTGCCTTACGATGCCATATGCGCCCATGGCGTGGAATCTGGAAGAGATGTCGTCGGGCCCTGGAGAAAAATTCACTGGGTTCCTCCTGGAGTGGATTTCGGATTGTTGCCAGAGGTGGAGATGGATGGACTCCACAGCCCCCTGCGCCTAGTCTACGTCGGCTCCTCCTCAAGAAAGAGAGGCATAAGGAAAATGTTGGAGGCCATTGCCATAGCCTCTAGGAGCATGGAACTCTTGGCCGATCTTTTCGTATATGACGATAGGGATTCGCCTGAAAAAGCAATAGAAGAGTTTGGCCTAGGGTCCATTGCCAGAGTGAGGGAGCCCCTTCCAAGGGCCCTGCTTTTTCGAGAGCTCACAACTTACGATATTGGCCTCGCCTACATCCCCAAGGTCCCTTACGATGTCGCCCCTCCCCTCAAGACCCAGGAATATCTGGCCTGTGGGCTAGCAGTTGTGGGAACTGACACTGCCGGGAACAGGATGTTCGTGAAGGAGGGTGTGACTGGTGTGCTTGTTCCAGAGGATCCAGCCTGTTTTGCAAGAGGAATTCTGGAGGCAGTGAACAAAATACCTTTTCCAGAGGTAAGGGCAATAGCCAGAAGCTCCATGGAGCCTTTTGATTGGAAGAGGATAGTCCAAGAAAGACTCGTTCCCCTGTACGAAAGACTGCTCCCAAAGAAGATGAAGCCTGGCAAAGAGCCCCTCCATGGAACTCCTGGAACCTCGTGAATTGATCGCGACAGAGTTTCCACGATCTTGGCATAACCAAATGGTGAGAGGAGGCCCCCTTAGCGTGATCTAACTATCCGATACACAGCGTATCTTTCCTCTAGGCACACAGGCGCATACTCATCGGGGTGCTCCATGAAGAACTCCTCCAGCACCTTGGGGGCGGCCTTGGGGTGACCTGTCCTGAAGAAAATCAGGTAATCCGCACCACTTGCCTCGATCTGCCTCCTCAAGAACTCCCTCGTCATGACCACTCTCTTCCTCATGAATTGGAAATCGTAGAGAAGAGAATCCCCTTCCAGACTTTGCATCCTTCCCAGGCCGGCCATGTCCGAGAGCAGAGGAGGATTCGGGGTCTCCATCGTTGTTCGCAGTGTTCTTATGGGGTAATTTCCCTGGAGGTAAAAGTACAGAATCGAAGGATAATTAGTCAATATCGTGCTATTGCTTGGAACGCATCTCATAGCAGCTTCGCTCTCGCTAAGGAGAAAAAAGTCCTTCCTCGAAGAAAAGATCCTGAACGGCTCGAATTTATGCATCACAAGGCCAGGCTTGAGGCTGTTAAGGGCGAAGAGTATGAACAAAGCAACTCCCAGTTTCATCGAAGCCAAGGTCCTAAGATTCAGCCTCTGCGCCTTTTCCACAAAGAATTCCCAAATCCTCTTCAGCAATATTGCCACAAGAAGCGAGTAAAGGGGAAACAATGGGACAAGTCTTCTCAAGTCCAGGGGCAAAGCGACAAAAAGACCGAAGGTTCCCAAGAAAACGAGTATCGGCAAAACCAGAATTCCCATCTCAGGTTCCCGTTTTCGGAGAAACCTCCACATGGCATATGCCATCCCCGCTATCATTGCAACTTGGCAAAGCCAAGCTGGCCTGTCATAAAGTGTGAGCATGTCTGCCCAATCTTCAATTGGCCTTATCCCCCAGGCCTTAGTGTCCTTTATTATTTGGCCGGCCTGGCCTCTCCCCCTCTGGGCAATCCCTCCTAGGGGCGATCCTGTGATCTCGGTCACGTGGATCAGCCAGGGAAGGAGCACTAGAAGGAGAAATGAGAGGGCTAGTAACATGTGAAGGAGCTTTTTGGGCCACCTCTCCCTCGCAAGCACCAATGTGATGCCCGCAACAGGGAGCATAAGGACCGCGAACTCCTTCGTCAGGAGTCCAAGCCCCAGAGAGGAGCCCACTGCGGCTGCCTTCGACCAGGAGGGTCGGCGCAGATACGTACACAGGAAGTAAACGACACAGAGTATGAAAAAACCCAGGGGAATCTCGTTGAGCACCCTATTGGAGTATCGCCAGTATTCTCCTTTGGCCGAGACCAGTAAGAGAATAGAGGCCATGAGGCCAACCTTCCACCCCCAGAGTCTCCGTCCCAATTCGTAAGAGAGGAGAATTCCGAGGCATCCGAAAAACAAGCTCACTGCCTGGGCAGCGTCTGTGCTGGGGCCAAATGTTCTGAAGGACAAAGCCAGGGAGTAAACGTAAAGGGGTGGGACCTTGACTATTGGCCTCCCCTCGACGTCCTCATAGGAACCATCCTTGTAAAGCTTCATCGCCCATCCCAGATAATTCCTCTCGTCTGGGGACATGGGCCTCCAGATCCAGTGAGACATGAGGTAGAAGGAAAGAAGAGCGATTGCCAGCATCACCGCTAGGTTCCCTTTCCACGAAAGTCTTTCCGCGCAATGGATCTTCGAGCCCCTCTCTTCCATGATCTCCGCCACCCCAGATGACTGGATCATTGACCCCAGCCCTTGAAGTTTCCGCCCCCCATCTCTCTCGAATCAGAAGCTGGCAATGCCTTTCTGAAGGTAGCCACCAGCAGGGTTATAGTGGGGAAAAACAAGAAATTTGTGAGCCTGAAAGAGAGCAAAAAGGAGGCCACTATCTCCACAGGGATCCCTTCTCCGGAGAAAACGAGAAACCAGCTTGCCTCCAAAACACCGATTCCCCCGGGAGTGAACCCCAGTACCAGTCCCAATTGGACCACGGGTATGCCAAGCAGGATGAGCTCCCATGGAATGGGAAAGGAAAATGCTTGGCTCAGGAAGAAGATCCTTCCAGCCATTAAGAAGACCTTGACAAGGCTCAGGACCACAAGACCAAAAGCGAGTGTCCTATTGTTCGCTGTGTTTTGCAAATCCATCGCGAACTCTTGGAGCTTGATCCGCACCTTGGATTTCCCCTTCAGGGGCAACCGCTCCACCAAGGGCAGGATCCAAGAGGCGAAAACTCGCATGGCTCCATTCACCTTGGGGAGAAACAAGGCCTGAATGGGTATTGATGCCATGGAGATGAACATGAGGAGCTCCAAGGCTTCCTTTCTCGACATGCCATCCTTGGACTGGGAGAGCAAAAGGAAAGGCAAGACGAGAAGCACGCTCTGGGTGAGATCCACAACCTTCTCGAGAGAGGATGCGTAGAGTCCTTTTCTCAGAGAAAGCCCATCTTTGGCCTTGAGAATCGCAGGCTTTCCCAAAAGCTGCCCTACACCCTTGGAGAGGATCAAACCCGCAGTCATGCCAAATGATGTCCCATAGAGTGCGGAGAGGTGACTCAGTTTCTCATCCGGGTAAAGCCACCTCATGGCTACCTGGTATCTGAGGGCCAAGGCCTCTAGGAAGAGAACTGTCATGAAAAAAGACATTGCCAAGTCTGCCCAATTGGGGCTGGTAAGGAGATCGAGTCCCTCTTCGCCAGTCAAGTAAACCAGGGCAAGGATCACCGAGATAGAAAATCCGTAGGTCAGGGCATCGACCACTGCTCTTCTCTTGTCCATCGAACCCAAGTTCCTGCGCCCTAATTAGCTTTTTTCTCTTGGCCAAGGCAGAAATGATGCACCCTAGGGGCCATGCAGCTCTCTTGCATGGGATAGGCTGCTCGAGATGCGATGATGCGCTCTGTCTGCCTCCATTGAGGTCCTTGGGCGGACACTTGGGGCTCACTCCCTTGAGCCTATTGGGCGGAGCCCTCACCTTCCTCGATTTCGTAACCCATTTTGAGGAGGCAAGGCCTGATTATGGGAATTATCGCTTCCAGCTCCCGAGGAGTGAATTCCTTTCGCCACTTGCCGAAATTTCCCGCCTTCAGTCTCGGAATGGCATCGAAGTACTCGGGTGATGATTTCAAGCCCAGAAATTCCAGTAGTTCCTCGAGCTTTGCTCTAGGATCTTCCACGAAATCCTCGTATCTCAAAACGAACCTCTGAGCTTCCGGGATCTCCTCCATATAGTCCAAAAAGCCCTCTGCACAGTGGGACCACTGGTGAGCCACGAACTCCAAAAGGGAGCACCTCTCCATCAGTTCCCGCCATCCCTTGAACCTGGGTCCCCACCCAATTCTGCCGTCCCATCTCTTCCTGTGGAGAAACTCTCCCCTCAGCCAACTCGCTGGGCTTCCTGCCTCGAACAAGATGGCCTCGAGTCTATGTCTCCACAAAGGCTGTCTTCCCAGCCAAGTTCTCACCACAGGAAGAACCTCCCTTGCCCTCCCCCAAAGGGAATCCCTCTGGAGTATACTCTTTCTCCTCAGCCATTCTTTGTGGATGGAAAGCACAGTGTCACGGCCGTCCCGGAAAAGGAAGATGAACTTACCTTCCGGGAATATAGCATGGACAAAAGGAACTTTGAGACAATTGCGTGGAGACTTGTCCACCACTACCTTGGCGCCCTTGGCTCTCGAGTAATCCTCGAAAGCCTTTCTGATCTGGCGCTTCACAGCTGGAGTAGCGTCCTGAGCTGATCTGAGATCGTCTGGGCGTTCCCTGAAATTCTTGTCCCATACGAAGTATGGCTCGTACCACTGGGAGATATCCGGATGGGCATCCAGGACCTCCCCGAGTATTGTGGTCCCTGATCTTGGAGATCCTATGATGAAGGCGAACTGTCCGGCGCCTGACCCTTTTTTCATGTCCTGAGCCAAGTCTTGGCTATTGCCATGAGGACCCCTGTCCCGTATCTCAGGGTTTTGGGTTTCTTGCTTTCTCCCATTTGTCTTCTCGTGACAGTTATGGGCACCTCTTTGTATCTCATACCCTTGGAGATGGCTTCTATGAGAAGCTCGGTTGTGTGGAACTGCTCCTCTCTCAGATTGAGGGAGGCGAGGCACTCGGTGCGGATGGCCCTGAAAGCATTTGAGCAGTCAGTTATTCGCCTTCTCAGTAAGACGGAAAGAAGCAAGTTGAAAAAGACTATCCCTGCTTGTCTAGCCAAATCCCCTTTCTCCTGCCTTCCAAGTACGCGAGATCCATTGACAAGGTCCGCCTCTCCCCTCACTATGGGCTCCACCAGGGTGGGAATCTCCTCTGGTTGGTGCTGACCGTCAGCATCCATGGTCACTACTATCTCGGCACCGTGCCTCAGGGCCAATTCGTATCCAGCCCTCAGTGCTGCACCGCCACCCCTATTGACTTGATTCACCACAGCAGGGATATCGAATTCCCTGACCACTTGTTCGGTGTCGTCCGTGGCCCCATCCACGGCCACGATCACCTCGACTTCATAATCCCACACCTTCTTGGGAATTCGCCCCAGCACCTTCCGAAGATTTCCCGCCTCATTGTATGCCGGAATAATTATGAGGATCTTCCTCGCGAAGTCCGCCTTCTCGCCGAACTCCCTCGTGAAGTCCCGGAGGGCCATGTTGTGTATCAGATTTCCGAGCCTCTCCTCGAGCCGGCCCAGTCTGATGCCGAGGAAGATCATCCCCCCGAGGAGGGCCATCTCCCCTATGATCAGTAAGGTGACGATCCTCCCCGTTTTCTTGAATAAGAGAAGAGGGTCCACAACAGAAGGCTCCAATGCCACAGCCACTAGAAATCCCCCTCCTAAGCCCACGAGGATGGCCTCTCCCCTGCTAAGCCTTCTGGTCATCCTTCCCCGCAAGGACCAGAAGAGCCCTACGATCCCTATTAGAAGCCCTATCCACCTTATCCAGCTCATCGGCGTCTCTTCTCACCCGGGAAAGTAGGAGTCCTGAGTATTCTAACTTGTTCCATCAATGAGTCAACCTCAACTCTCCCTCGGATCCGTCCTTACGGAGGAGTGGGCCAGCCTGACCCTTTCAAGGACACATCTTGGAACGAGCACCATGGACCTCGAAAAATAGTCCACCCTCGCAAGGCAATCCTCCGCTTGGGGTACCTAGCCCCATGGATCCTCGAGTCATTTGGAATTTCTTGGAGGGTTTTTTCAGGCCTTCTCCTTGAGCCTCAAGGATTTGGCTAGGCGGACAAAGTGCGCCACATCTATCTCCTTGGGGCACACGTGGGAGCAAGCCTTTGAGGTATGGCAGTGGGCTACCCCATTAGGTCCGTGGAGGAGCTTGAACCTTTCAGCCTTGGCATCTTCCCTGGGGTCCAGGAGCCTCACCACACAGCTCATTATTGCATTGGGGCCGACAAAACTTCTCGGCCCACTTATACAGGCCGTTGCGCAGCAAAAGCAATTTATGCAACGGGTCGCGTCCACATAAGGATCCATCTCCTTGGGGTCTATCCTGTATTCTCCCTCGCCGTATGGGTTTTCTCTGGGCCTGATTATGAATGGCTTCATGCCCTCCACTCTTCTGTAGGCCACTTCCAGATCCACTACTAGATCCCTCACTACTGGCCCTACGGTGATGGGCTCGATCAGGAACTCCTTGGTTCCGAACTCCTTCACAGCATTCTCCACTAAGAGCTCGCACGCGAGGAGGGGTTTCCCATTCACTCGGACCGCACAGCTACCACACTGGCCGTGTTCACATGAGGAGTTCCAAGCCAGGGTGGGATCTTGTTCGGTATTGATCTTCCTCAACAAGTCGGTGAACCTGAGGATTCCCCCTGCTCTGACTCGATATTCCTGAAGCCAGCTCCTACCCGTAGAGGGGTCATATCTCCTTATTCTGAGTGTCAGGTCTTGATCCTGGCTCATGTTTTCTCTCACTCCCCCTGGTGACCGAAATAAATCGATACCTTGCGCAGCTCTGGAATCCAAGACCCCTTTCAATATTTTCTCTCTATCATCCCGAACTTCTCAGCGTAGGGGCCACCTTCTTCATAGAGGGTCATGTCGACTGGCTTCCAATCGATCCGCACCTTCCCAAACTGTTCCATGTAAACCAGTGTGTGACGGTCGAACTCGGATCTTCTCTCCGGGAAATCTTCCCTGAAATGTCCCCCTCTCGACTCCCTCCTGTGGAGGGCCCCCTGAGCTATCAACATCGCGGAGGTGAGGAGATTGTCCAGTTCCCATCTCTCCACGAGTTCCTGATTCATGAGGAGATCCCTGCTTCGCAGACCGCACTTCTGGGCCTCTTCCTTGAGCTCCTCCAAGAGGGAGATGGCCTCCTTGATCCCCTCTTCGTTCCTGAAGACCCCTACCTTCTCTGTCATCACAGCCTTCATCCTTTCCCTTAAGGATCCCACCGTAACTTTCGAATGCCCGGCGAAATACGAAGAGAATTTCTCGAAGGTTCTACTCCCAGCATCTGGGGGGAGGGGTGGAAGCTCCTGGTCCAGGTCTTCCATTGCCTTTTGGGCCGCGAACCTGCCCATGGTAATGAGCTCCAGGAGGGAATTTGTCCCGAGCCTGTTGAATCCGTGGAAGCTTGCACACGCGCATTCCCCTATGGCGAAGAGGCCTGGAACACGATCATTGGGCCCTTTGAGGACCTGGCCATCCTCGTTGGTGGGGATCCCGCCCATGTGATAATGATTGCTTGGCCTTATGGGACAGAGCTCCGTTCTGGTATCCACGTTGACGAACTTCTTGAAGAAGCTGGCCACCTCGGGTATTTGGGTCTTGTGGACATGCTCTGGGAGATGACGCAAGTCTATCCACACGTGCTCTATGCCGTGTGAGGGATTGAGTATCCCCCTACCCTCTCGGATCTCCGTCTCTATGGCCCTGGCCACCAGGTCCCTAGGAGCCAGTTCCTTCATCTTGGGAGCATATCTTTCCATGAAGGCTTCGAGATCCTTGTTCCGTAGTATTCCTCCCACAGACCTCAGGGTCTCGCTCGCTAGAATTCCTGGGCCCACTATCCCTGTTGGGTGAAATTGAACGGCCTCAGGGTCCATGACAGGAAGGCCAGTTTCCACAGCGAGGGCCAAATGGTCTCCCGTGTTCTGCCTGCAATTCGTGGTTATCTTGAATACCTGTCCGCACCCGCCCATGGCAAGAACCGTTGCCTTTGCCCTTATGGCCGTGAACTTCCCACTTTTGGGACTGAACACCACGGCCCCCACGCACCTATCTCCGTTGAAGAGAAGCTCTGTTGCCATGGACTGGTGAATGAAGCTGATCCCCCTCTTTATCACCTCGCCCCAGAGGGTATCCATTATCCCCTTGCCAGTTCTATCTGCCTCGAAGACCGCCCTGTAGGCCGATGTCTCGCCAAAATTCAGTGTGTGTCCCCCAAAGGTTCGGCGGGCGAGCTTACCATCCACATCTCTGGAGAAATGCATCCCCCTGTTTTCCAGCCAAAGGATCTCCTCCCATCCCGCCTCCACTATCCTCTTCACCACATTCTGATCAGCCATGCAGTCGGAGCCTTTCCAGGTATCGAACATGTGATATATGGGCTTGTCCACAGGATCCTTGGGATCCACTGCCGCAAGTCCGCCCTGGGCGGTTGAGGTGTGAGACTTTTGGGGATGGGAGACCTTGGTCACCGCTATCACCCTGCATCCCAGCCTCTTCTCCAGGATCTCGGCTGCACACCTGAGTCCAGCTCCACCGGCACCCAAGATCAGGACATCACACGAGATTACCTCGGAAATCTTCCACTCATTTCCCATGAGTTCACCCCTTCAAGGAATCATCACCTTGAGCCCAGCCCAGAACAAGAGGAGCCCACTTGCCCAGGTGGCCAGTGCCAAGGCGACTCTCGCGGACCGGGTCCCCAGGTAGTCTGAAAGGATCGAGAAGACACCGTACGTTCCATGGAAGACCACGCAACCCATGATGGCCAAATCCAGGCCCTTCATCAGAGGGCTCGCAAGTCTCTCCATGACCCGAGAGGCATCGTGGCCCACGGCCACATTGAGGTGCATGAAGAACATGTGGGCTGGCACCACAACGAGCAAGAATCCCGCGGATATTCTCTGAAGTCTCCATCCTAAGGGCTGGTAGGACATCCAGAAAGGCCTCACCATCAATCCCGTGGAAGCGAGGCCGAGAAGCGTTGCTCCCATCCAGAAAAGGGAAGTCGAAACCCATTGGTCCCCCCTGACCATTGCCCATCCCAGAAGGAGCACATATCCGGCACCCGAAGCCATCCCCCATCGAACTAAGGCCTTGTCATCCTTTACACCGAAACCCTCGTAAAGGAGGAGCCTTCCGCCATTGAGGGCGTGGAATATGACCGGAATTGCGAGAAGCCATTCCATGATAACGAGGGGAAAGCTCGAGAAGAGTCTCATCTTGGCGTTGTAAGAGTCGGGATCTTTTAGGGATGACAGGGTCCATATGTGAAGAAGGAGGAAAACCACGAGGATGATCCCGCTTATCCTGTGCCCCCAGCTGAGCAAGTACCTCCATCCCCGTGCCCTAGAAAGGAAAAGAAGCCGGGAAAAAACCTTGGGGCCGTAAATAGTGGCCCCGGTCCGGCCGAGGTCTCGTACTGTCTCCCATGTCATTTCGAGAATCCCTCCACTGATCCGAGCTTTGTTCCATCCTTACCTCTCAAATACTCGAGGAACCTCTCCATGGCCTCCTCTATGTGGGTCCTCACCTTTCTCTCTATCTCCTCCTCCCTCTCGGTGCTTGGATTGCGAAAAAGCTCCGCTATCTCCTCATGGCAGGCGAGGGATCTTCGCAGATCCTCTCGGTAATATCTGTAAGAGAACCTGTACCACAGGGCATGGGTCCTCAAGGTCTTGAGGAGACTCACCAGGAGCTGGTTTCCGCAGGCACCTATGAAGAGTTCGTGAAATCTCCTGTGATGTGTCCAGTAGGTTTTCGCATCTCCATTCTCAACTGCTTGTCGCATCCCTTCCAGCGTCTTCTCGATTAAGGCCAATGTCTCGGGGTCCATCTTTCGCATGGCTTCCCTTGCCGCGAGTCCCTCGAGTGCTGCCCTCACTGGGAAGTGCTCCTCTATATCCCTTGCGGAGATGTTCCTCACGAAGCATCCCTTCCGTGGGACTATTTCCACTAGGCCCTTTCTTTCCAGGTCCCTCAGGGCCTCCCTTATGGGACTCCTGCTCACACCGAGTACCTTCTGCAACTTGTTCTCTATGAGCTTCTCCCCGCCGCTGAACACTCCTTCCAGAATAGCCTCTGTGAGGACCCTAGAGACCTGCTGGGAAAGGGAGCTCGAGTCTAGCTCGATCTTTCCGAGTCTCTCTTCCCAACTCCTCACGGATCCTCCGGGAAATCCATCTCGAACAAGTATCCCCCTCATTCCTTCAATGGAAGAGTCTGGAGACCCTGTCCACTCTCTCGAGCTCCATCACCATTTCACAGATTCTCGCGGCCCTGGACTCGGGAAGGATCCCCTCTGTCAACTCCATGAACTTCTCTCTGACTTCCTCCTCGGTGAGGGGGTTTTCGGGGTCGCCTTTGGGATCCCAGCATCGGCTTCTGAGAATTCCGCCATCTCGGAGATGTATCTCAACCTCGGCAGGCCATTTTCTCGGGTAGAGGGCTGTCAGTTCCGGGTCCTCTTCCATCTCCACTTTTCTCATCAGGTCCTGGATCTTCTTGTCGGCCAGCCTCTCCGGGGTGAATGCACCGAGGCCCACTCTTCCATAAAGGAGCGCCGTTGCCACGCAAAAGGGAAGGCAGAATTTGGCCAGATAAGGGCTTTTGGGCTCCACATTTCCAAGGAGATCCAAGGCAGCACGGTAGATCTTCACCCGAATGGTGGAGATCCTTTCTGGATCAGGCCTCTTTCCTTTCGTGGCCTCTATGGTCGCATCTATTGCCGAATGGGTGTGACCGCAAGAGGCGTGATACTTGAGGGAGTTCCTCTCGAACCAGAGCTCTTTCCCCAGGCCATCCACACACCGTTTCTCGTCGAAGTCCCGGGATGTGGCGCGGAAAAAACCTTTCTCGCTCTCCAGGATGCTCACAGCCCCTGTGAAGCCTTCCCTGGCCAAGAGGGCCGCCAGAAGTCCGTTCATGGCAGCCTTGCCCGGGTGAAGCTGTTTGCTCATAGCGTTCTCCACCAAAAAAGCCCAGAGGCCCGAAGCCTGGGTCCCGGCAGATCCCAAGGCCCAGGTCATCTGCTGGGGCGAAAGGCCCAGAATCCTCCCAGCCCCGGCTGCAGCGCCGAAGGTCCCGCAAGTTCCTGTAGTGTGCCAGAAGTTGTAATGGGAGACCCCGGCTCCCACAGCCACTCTTATACCTACCTCGTAGCCCACGGCCATAGCCTGGATGAGTTCCCTGCCCGAGGAACCCTCGCTCTCCGCAGCTGCGAGGATCGCCGGTATTATGGCTGCAGCGGGATGGAGAACCGATTCCTTGTGTAGATCATCCATCTCCACCACGTGGGACGAGGCCCCATTTACAAGGGCGGCCATGAGTCCACTGCTCCTCGAGCCGTCTGGAATCAAGGTAGCTTGCGGGGCTCCTCCCTGCTTTTTGGCCACGGCCAGGACCATCTGAACCGGCTTTTGGCTCGCCCCGGCATAGGCTGAGCCAAGCCAGTCGAGAAAATAGAGTTTGAGTTTGGCGATTTGGTCGCGGGTGAGGCTCTCGTAATCGAACCTGCTCGAAAAATCGGCCAGCTTCTCGGAGATCGTTTTCACAAGGCCTCTCCTCTCCTCGGGGGATCTATCTTCAAACCATGAAGGAAAGCTCCTCCTCCATGCGTTTGAGGAACTCCTCCATGAACTTGATCCTATCCTGGGCTATACGGGATGCCCCCTCTATCTGAAAAGTGGATCTCACCTTTTCCATCACCTGGCGAAGGAAAACCGGAAAGTCCTCGGCACGACCGCTGAACGAACCATCTGTGAGCCCTCGAACCACGGCTCTCACGATCCCTATGGCGCCCAGGTACTCTATGGCATCCGCGTCCCTCGCTACCTTGGCCTCCAAGGTGCGAGGCTCAGGGCCACCGTAGCGGCTGTGAGCCTCCATCACGTGTAGGGCATCCTCGACCCTTGCTCGGGTAAATCCTGAGCTGAGGAGAATTCCCATGGCCAACTCTCTCCCGGCCGTGAAATGGAGCTTCCTATTCACCGTGACGCCCACATCGTGGACGAGGGCACCAGCCACCAAGACCTCCATGTCCGCCCCCGCGGCCCTTCCGAGCCTCTCGCACCACTGAACCATACGATGCACGTGATCAAGACTTGCTACCCGCTCTCGAGAGAGTAGCTCCTGCACCTTGTCCCAGATGGCCTCTCGCACCCCTTGAGGAAGCTCTCCCACCGCCCACCCCCCACGGGTTTAGTCGACAGTCGACTATATACCTTGGGTTTCGAGATCTGTCAAGAAGGGAGCTCCATGTCCCATCGCAAGGCTTGGGGGACCGAAAGTGGGATTCCCTCATGCCTCGAGTTGGCATATGGAAATAGCGGCTCTGGGGGCTTAGGCCCCAGAGGCCTTGAGCCTTTTAGAGCGATCCGAGGTTGGTCAAGTCACTCCTTGAACAGGCTCACCTTCCTGAATCCCCTCACATCCACCAGTCCAAGATCCGTGACCTTGAGCTCCGGTATCACAGGCAGGGCCAAAAAGGAGAGTACCACGAACGGGTCAGCAAGAGAGCATCCCAGCTGCCTTGCGGCCCTGAGGAGCTTCTCATGCCTTCTTACCACCCGCTCCAGGGGCCAGGGCGAGATCAAGCCCGCAACCGGAAGAGGCAATCTCTCAAGAACCCTACCATTTTTGATCACAACAAGGCCCCCTCTCATCGAGATCACCTCGTTCAATGCGGCCAATATGTCCCTGTCCTCTACACCGACGACAACTACATTGTGGGAATCGTGGGCCACAGAGGAGGCCAGGGCACCCTCTTTGAGGCCAAACCCTCTCACGAAGCCAGCCCCGACATTCCCTGTCCCCTTGTGTCTCTCCACGACAAATATCTTGAGAATATCCCTCGATGGGTCCGATACAACATGGTCTCCCTTCAGGAGGGGCTTGGCCCAGGTTTGTCTCGTGATGATCTGTCCAGGGACGACCTCGATTACCCTCATCCTCCTGCCCTTAGCCGGGATTCTCAAGGCCTCTATTCCAACATTCCCCACATTGAATGAGGATGGAGGCTCAGCCATGGGGGGTTTTTCTCGCCTCAGGAACCCTCTCTTTTCTGACCAAACCAGCTCCCCCCTGATCAATACACCCCATATCTTCAAAGGCCGAATGGAGTTCAGGATCACCCCATCTGCGAGATAGCCGGGCGCTATTGCCCCGAGATTGGTCATCCCAAAGTAACTCGCTGGATTGAGGGTCACCATCCTGAATGCCAGCACTGGATCCAGGCCCAATTCCATTGCCCTATTGAGTATGGAGTCCAAGTGTCCTTCCTTCTCCAAACTCTCTGGGGTCCTGTCATCGGTCACGAACATGCACCTGGGACACGTCCTCTCATTTACCAGAGGAAGCAACTCCTCCAAATTTCTGGCCGTGCTCCCCTCGCGAATCATTATCCACATTCCCAGGCTGAGCTTCTCCCTTGCCTCATCCAGGGCAATACACTCGTGGTCAGAACGTATGTTGGAGGCGACGTAAGCATTCAAGGCCAAACCCCTTAGACCTGGAGCATGGCCATCTATTGCCCTGCGAGAGAAGCTCTCGAGCTTTCGGTGTACTCCAGGATCCCCTCCCACCACCCCCGGAAAATTCATCACCTCTCCAAGTCCAGCAACCCATTCCTCCCTGGCCAAGAGCTCCAGGTCCTCTGCCTCCAGCCGAGCTCCCGATGTCTCCAGAGGAGATGCTGGGACACACGATGGAAGGGTGAAGAAGAACCTCATGGGAGCCTTCCTCGCCTCCTTGGCCAGGTAAAGGATCCCCTGGACTCCCAACACATTCGCTATCTCGTGAGGGTCGGCAACTATCGAGGTCGTCCCCCTTGGGATCACAGCCCTCGCGAATTCCCAGGGCATGAGCATTGTGGATTCCAAGTGGCAGTGGGCGTCTATGAATCCTGGGACCAGGTACAATCCTCGGAGGTCGAGGACCTTTCTCGCCCTGTAATCTCCGGGTCCGGTGAAACGGCCCCCTTGGACTCCCCAGCTCCCCTCTCTGAAGATGCCAGTGAAGACGTCGAGCCACTTGACGCCCTTGAGGAGAAGATCGACTGGCCTTCTTCCGGCACAGGCATGGATAAATTCTCTGTCGATCACCATGTTCTCGTCCCTCCTTCCGTGTCCTTCACCAGCACAGTCATCCCATGATATCATTCGGCAGTTGTGGATTCTCCCTGAGTCTTCCAAGAGTTTAGAGATGGAGAGCCCCATGGATCAACTGTGGGAAAAAGTGCAGGAGACAAAAGCTTGGCTTGAATGCCGGGTGGCTGCGAGACCGAAGGTGGGGTTGATCTTGGGCTCTGGGTTGTCTGTGACCTTGCAAGCCCTCGAGATTTCCCACCTCATTCCCTACGGCGAAATACCCCACTTTCCCAAATCCACTGCACCTGGTCATGAGGGGGCTCTGGCCTTCGGGGAGCTGGACAAACTGCCTGTGGCAGTCCTGAGGGGCCGCTTCCATTTCTACGAGGGCTACAGGACCTGGGAGATCACATTCCCCATAAGGGTCCTAGGAGAAGTGGGGGTCAAGATCCTCATAGTCACCAATGCGGCTGGGGGCCTCAATCCATCTTTTGAAGCTGGGGAGATAATGGCCATAATTGACCACATAAATCTCATCCCGGAGAACCCCCTGAGGGGTCTCGATGATCCGAGACTGGGAGATAGGTTTCCTGATATGTCCCGAGCATACGACCCGGAACTCATCTCCATTGCTGAGAAGATTGCCCTGGCAGAGGGAATTCCTCTCAGAAAAGGCGTGTACGTGGGGATACCAGGGCCTAGCCTTGAGACGCCAGCGGAAACGCGTTTTCTGAGAATGATCGGGGCGGATGCAGTTGGCATGTCCACCACGCCGGAGGTCATTGTCTCGAGATCCATTGGGATGAGGGTCCTGGGCATCTCTGTGATATCCAATGTCAATAGGCCAGATTGCATGGAGCCCATCTTGGTTGAAGAGATCCTGGAATGCTCCCGAAGGACTGCGCCCAAGCTCTCGAGGCTCCTCGAAGGGATAATGAGAGAGATGAAGGCCTTGGTGGAGATGGAATGATGGAAGAGGTGGATCTTCTCGTGGAAAACGGCATGGTCGTCACAATGAATTCATCCATGGAGATCATACCCGAAGGCTCTTTGGCCATAAAGAACGGAGTCATAGTGGATATTGGGCCTTCCCGAGAGATCCGGCAAGGATACATGCCGAAAGAGGTCCTGGATGCGGACCATTGTGCTGTTCTGCCAGGTCTTGTGAATGCCCACACCCATGCTGCGATGACCATCTTCAGGGGACTTGCCGACGACCTTCCCCTCATGGAGTGGTTGGAAAACTATATCTTCCCAGCCGAGGCTCACCTCAGGGCGGAATGGGTGAGATGGGGCACTGTACTCGCTTGCTGCGAGATGCTTCTTTCGGGCACGACTACCTTCTGCGATATGTATCTGTTCGAGGAGGAGGTGGCCCGTGCAGCGAAGGAGATGGGCATGAGGGCAATTGTGGGAGAGGTCTTGTACGATTTCCCCTCCCCCAATTACGGCCCCATAGAGAGAGGATTCCAGTACACGGAGGAGCTCATAGAGAGATGGAAGGGAGACCCCTTGATAAGAGTGGCGGTTGAGCCCCATGCTCCCTTCACTTGTTCCCCCGAACTCTTGAAGAGGGCTAGGAAGCTCGCCAACTCCCATGGGGTGCCCCTCATCATCCATGTTTCCGAGACCAAGGAGGAGGTGGATAGGATCAGGGCCTCCTACGGTGATACTCCCGTTAGACACCTTTGGAAATTGGGTATACTGGATGGCAAGACAGTGGCGGATCATGTTGTGTGGGTGGAGGAAGAGGAGATCCGAGTCCTCGGGGACGCAGGAGTTGGAGTGGTCCACAACCCGGAGAGCAACATGAAGCTGGCCTCTGGTGTTGCGCCCATAACAGAGATGCTCCAGGCAGGTATCCAGGTAGGCCTGGGCACAGATGGGGCCGCAAGCAACAATGACCTGGATATGTTCAGGGAGATGGACTCAGCTGCCAAGCTTCACAAGGCATTCTCCAGGGATCCGAGTAGGATGGACGCCTCCACTGTGCTTCGCATGGCCACGATAGGAGGGGCAAAGGCCCTGGGGATGGAAGATCTCATCGGGTCCATCGAGCGGGGAAAGAGGGCTGACATCATATTGGTGGATCTCCTATCCCCCCACTTTGTGCCTCTCCACAACGTGATATCCCATCTTGTTTACTCTGCCAAGGGAACGGACGTGAGAAGTGTGATCGTGGATGGACGAATCCTGGTTCGGGACAGGAGGCTCCTCCATGTGGATCTCGAGGAGGTCTTTGGGGAGGTGGAGGCCATCTCCAAGGAGATCCGGTCAATTGTGAGGTCAGGAAATGGAGTCCGTGGAAGGTGATGTCCTCATAAGGGATGCCATCTTGGTGAATCCCACCCTCCCACCGGAAGTGACGGAAAGGGGGTGGCTTCTCATTGAGGGTCCTCTGATTCGAGCTATGGGATCCGGAGACCCGCCCGGAGATCTCCGGGCGAGAAAAAAGACGCTGAATGCCCATGGCGGTATCTTGATGCCAGGGCTCGTGAACCTTCACACCCATGCTGCCATGAGTCTTTTTCGAGGACTAGCAGATGACATGCCCCTCAAGGAGTGGCTCGAGGAACATATCTTTCCAGCCGAGGCGAAGGCAGTGAACGAGGAGTTCGTGTACTGGGGAACCCTCCTCTCCTGCTGCGAGATGATTCTCTCTGGCACAACGACATTCGCTGATGGCTATTTTTACGAGGACATGGTGTTGGAAGGAGCCCTTCTCTCCGGCATGAGGGCCACAGTGGCCCAGGGGGTGGTGGACTTTCCAGCCCCTGGCTGCCCAGACCCATCCTTGAACATAGAGAATGCCATAGCATTCATAAATCGTTCCAGGGGGGAGGACTCGGTTCGGCCTGGGATCTTCTGCCATAGCGCGTACACTTGCTCTCCCGAGACCATCCAGAAGGCGAAAGAGGTCTGCCGTGTCCATGGAGTCCCTTTTTTCATCCATGTCTCGGAAACCCTCTGGGAAGTTCAGGAGATAAAGGCCAGATACGGACTCAGACCCATTGAGCATCTCATGGGGCTGGGAGTTCTGGACAGGGGGACTATACTGGTCCATGGAGTCTGGCTAGAGCCCGAGGAGATGGAGATGATTGCGCAGTCGGGGGCAGCAGTCGTCACATGTACGGAGAGCAACATGAAGCTAGGAGCAGGCATAGCGCCTTTGCCAGAGCTCTTGAGGAGGGGAGTGAGGGTGGGAATCGGAACTGATGGGCCTGCATCCAACAACGACCTGGATCTTTTCGGCGAGATGGACCTCACAGCCAAGATCCACAAGGTCGCTTCCTCGGATCCAACAGCCGTGGACGCCTCCATTGTGCTTCACATGGCAACGAGGGGTGGAGCGACTATCTTGGGATTCCATGACGTCGGGCTCCTGGAACCAGGCTTCCAAGCGGACCTGATACTGGTAGACACCCAGAAGCCCCACATGCAGCCCTTGTACCATCCTGTCTCCCAGTTGGTCTACGCGGCGAAGGGCTCGGATGTGAGGAGCGTTTGGATCAAGGGAAGGCAGATAATGGAAGAGCGCCAAATTCTCACAATGGAGGTGGAGGAGGTGATAAGGAAGGCAAGGGAGCTCGCCAAAGGGCTCTCAGGGGCTCGGACCTGATCCGTACTGTCCTGCCAGGCGCACTTCCTTGGGGGGCTCAGGACCCTAGATCCTGATCCCACTTCTCTATATCGCATCTCGAAATGGAAGCAAATCTGAGACAGACCACCAAGGCGCTTTCGCCCATTGCCCGTTTTCCCACGCACTTCATGGATACGGCCTCAACTGTCCATTCATGGTGAACAGTGGGGCGCCGAGAGGGTTTTTGGCCATACCACTGGTTTTTCAGGTCTGACCGTATTGGGCCTTGACCTTTTCTCGATCAACAGCTCCGTCCTGGGTCTTGGGCAGAGACTCCACAAAGACCACATACTTTGGCTTCTTGTAGCGGGCTATTCGGGATGCGACGAACTCTATCAGTTCCTGCGGCTCGAGGGAGCTGCCGGATCTTCTCGTGCACACGGCCTTTATAGCCTCTCCCCATTGGGCATCTGGGACTCCGAAGACACATGCCTCCAATACATCTGGGTGCTCCAGGAGGGCCTTCTCCACCTCCGCTGGATACACGTTCTCGCCCCCCGGTTTTATGAGCTCCTTTTCCGCCTTCCTCTTCACATACCAGAGGTATCCGTCCTCGTCCAACTTCCCTATATCCCCTGTATGATGCCATCCCTCCCTGAATGTGTAGTCGGTCTCTCTGGGCATGTTCCAATAACCGAGGAAGACCAGGGGGCCCCTTACCACGATCTCCCCGGGAGTCCCTGGAGGCACCTCCCTGTCGTAATCGTCGACGATCTTCACCTTTGCCAATGGGCCCTCTTTGCCAGCAGAGCCAGGTCTCTCATCCAATGGACATATGGTGCAGAAGCCAGTAGTCTCTGTCTGGCCAAAACCAACAAAGAATTTGGCACCGGTTGCTTCCTGGCATCTTCTCATGGTATCTGGATGATCCAATCCACCCACTGCCTTCAGGCTAGTTATGTCCTTGCCCGATGAGGCGGCCTCGTCCAGGATGCTAGCCAACATGGGAGGGAATGTCTCGAGATGAGTGACCTTCTCCCTCTCTATGAGCTCTACAGCTTCTTTGGCATCGAACTTCCTCATGACCACGTTGATCCCGCCTGCATGCATGGCGTGCATGGCCATTCCCAAGCCCGCTATGTGGAAAAGGGGAAGCACAGCCAAATGCACGGCCTCCTCCTGGATCCCCATGACTGCCATGGATTGAACGTTGGCAGCTATTATGTTGCCGTGGCTCAAGACTGCCCCCCTTGGCCTCCCTTCAACTGCCGCTGTATGGATGATGACGAAAGGATCCGAGGCATGGACCTGCGCCTCCTCCCCGACCTTCTCATGGACCTTCAAACTCGAAAGGGGCTCGAACCCCTTTCCCCCCTCCCCTATGGAGAATCTGGCTTGAATGAAAGGGTTGGAATCAGCCAAGGTAGAGAGGATCTCCAAATATTCGCTGCTTCCCACAAGGGCCTTGGGAGTGCAATCCTTCAGGATCACATCCATCTCTTCAGGCTTGAGCCTCCAGTTGATGGGCAGCATGATGGCTCCTATTTTGGCAGCCGCTCCATAGAGAACGAGAAACTCGTGACAGTTCATGGAAACGACAGCTATCCTGTCTCCCTTGGCAATTCCCATCTGTGCGAGCCCAGCTGCTAGCCTGTCCACTTGATCTGCAAATTCGCCGAAGGTCATCCTCAAACTCCCACAGATGAATCCAACCTTGTTCTTTCTCAAAAGAGCGTTCTTCCTCACGATGTCGTAGACGGTGAGATCGTAGAGTCCCATGGCTCTCCTCCCGGACTTTAGGATGCCTTCTAGGCCTTGCATTTAAGACAATAGGCCATCGCATGTCAAGAATTTTCCTCGGTCTCCTCCATGTGGCTAGGCCATCCCCCATCACTTCTTTCCGGGCCCATTCTCTCCTTATCTGTAAGCGGTCCGCGGAGATCCACTTGTCCTCACTGGGGTATGAACTCCTCGGATCTCGCCTCTTCTAGACTGATGGCCTCTGTGGGACACTTCACCATGCAGACCCCGCAGCCCATGCATTTTTCGGGGTCGACCTTCGCCACCTCTTCATCGGTCAACTTGATGGCATCGAAGAAACACCTCTCCGCGCACGTCCCACATCCCGAGCAGAGGGGCTGGTCCACCCTTGCCACGAACCTGCTCGGCAAGATAAAACGCTTGACCCCAGCCTTGAGAGGAGGCCAATTCATGCAACAACACTTGCAACAGTTACATATGACGTGATCGACTTCCTTTCTATTGTCCACCACGTGGACGAGGCCTTCCTCCTCACAACGTCTCAAGATCTCCAGTGCCTCTTCCTTGGATATGGGCCTGCCAGTTCCCCTCTCCACAGCATACTCCGCAGCCCTGTTCACCTGGATACAGACTTCGAGGGGTTTGTCGCACCTCCTAGCTATGGCTCTGCATGTGCACCTCGTCACAGCCAGGTTGCGAGCCCCATGGACAACACTTCTCACGTCGTCGAAGGCTAAGATCCTGCTCCCACCTTGGAAACTAACATTTACAGGAATGACCCTAATGGGCGCCTGTGGGAGGAAGGCCTCTACCTTCTTGGCATAGTTTGGCCACTCCGTATCAGTGTAAAGGCGCCAGAGATCCAAGAGCTCTCTCGGCGCATCCTCGGCCACAGCCGTGGCATCGTGAAGCTGGGGTACATGCCTCACCCTATAGTAGCGCCTCACCCCTGCCTTTTCCGAATAGAAGAGAAGACCTTTCTGGAATAGGCTTCCGGTCAACTCCAGGACCTTCTCTCTCGCAAAACCGCTCTTTTGGGCCAACTGCTCAACTGTCGCTGGGGGCGAGGCTGCAAGGAGCAGTTTGGCCTCATCCTCGGTTGCCAAAAGCTCGAAAATCTTGGCTATAATCTCCGATTCCCCAGCACCGATGGATGCTGCAAGCTCCTTATATGGATCGAGCTCACTCATCTCCTCTCCTCCTCCACTGTCTTCCTCCCTTCTCCGTGGAACTTCCTCTGGGGGAATCCTACCAATTCTCCCGCGCACTTTCCACTCCCCTTTTCCGTGCAGATGGCACCTTAGATCCCCCCCCCTCGGACAAGCAAGGCTTTTTCGACCCCGGCCAATATGTTTGCTTGATTGGCTTCCAGGGCATATCCTTTTTGCAGAGGACATTCATCTCCTGGAGGAATCAGATGAAGGATGGAAGAGGAGAAATCCTCCTTGTAGCCCTTGGAGGCAATGCCCTCATAAGGAAAGGGCAAGTGGGGACTATAGAGGAGCAGTTCCAGAATCTCAAGATCCCACTGGCACAAATAGCTAGGCTTTCGGACAATTATCGCATCATAATAACCCACGGAAACGGTCCACAAGTGGGAAATCTCCTTTTACAGCAGGAGTGCTGCAAGGAAATCCCGAGACTGCCCCTCGAGATCCTGGTCGCTCAGACCCAGGGCCAGATCGGTTACATGATAGAATCGACCCTGGATACCGAGTTGATGAAGTTGGGTAAAGACGAGAAGAAGCTCTTCGTGAGCTTGATAAGCTATGTGGTTGTGGATCCCAACGATCCATCATTTCGCAATCCAACAAAACCCATAGGCCCAGTTTATCCCCCGGAGATGGCGCCCTTCCCTTTCCCGGTTGTGAAAACCAGAGGGGGATACAGGAGGGTGGTAGCCTCCCCAAGGCCCATCACCATAGTGGAGAAAAGGGAGATCAAGAAGCTAGTGGAGATGGGCTTCATCGTGATCTGCTGCGGGGGTGGGGGAATACCCGTTGTGCGCGAGGGAAGGGGGTTTTGTGGGGTGGATGCGGTGATAGACAAGGATCTGGCTAGTGCCAGACTCGGGATGGAGGTGGGAGTTGAGATCTTTCTCATAGCGACGGATGTACCAGGGGTGGCGCTCCATTTTGGTACCCCGAGGGAGGAGTTCCTCAAAGTCATGAAAGTCTCGGAGGCCATGAGCTTGTTAGCCCAAGGGCACTTCGAGTCTGGCTCTATGGCCCCCAAGGTGGAAGCGTGTCTCGAGTTCCTCAGTTGGGGAGGAAAGAGAGCGATAATTTGCTCCGTGGAGGAAATAGAATCCGCCCTGGAAGGAAAGGCTGGAACGGAATTCCTGAGGGATGGATAGACGAAGAATTTCTTTTAAGGTCGGGTCATCAGCCTTCTGGACCAGAATTTCCCGTAAAAAGATGAGGGACCGGAGAGGGGGGGAGTAGGGGTGCGTGAGAGCTCAAATGAATCCACGGGCACTCCCAGTGGATACTTGCGAGAGGAAACCCTCCAGGGTGGATACCAGGATATCCAAGGCAATTGGGGCTCCATACGAGCTGAGCCGAATCCGTGATTGGGAGGCAGATGGGAGGGGAAGGAGATGGCCAAAAAAAGTGCTGGGATTCTTCTCTACAGGATCCGATCCGGGGATGTTGAGGTTCTTCTGGTTCATCCAGGTGGGCCATTCTGGAGAGGAAAGGATTGGGGCTCGTGGTCAATACCAAAAGGAGAGGTTGCTCCTGGAGAAGACCCCCTGGAAGCTGCCTTGAGAGAATTCAAGGAGGAGACAGGCCACTGCCCTACTCGCGAGGCCATGCCACTTTCGCCCATCAAGCAGAAAAGCGGCAAATTGGTCATGGCCTGGGCTATAGAGGAGGACTGGGATCCCTCACAGTTGAGGAGCAACACGTTCTCCATGGAATGGCCTCCTGGGTCTGGGAAGAAGAATGAATTTCCTGAGGTGGACGAGGCCAGGTGGTTCCCCGTGGAGGAAGCCATGTCCCGAATAATCCCGGCCCAGAAGGACCTCCTGAAGGAGCTCCTTCTCAAGGTGAAGGGGAATCCCGGTTCATGAGGCGTTCTGTGTCTTCTAGTCTTGGCTGCGAGGGTTGGCCAGCCGAAAGGCTGTGACGAATTTCCTCACTTGCTGCCTCACGAGAAGCCGGATCTGGTCTAGGCTGTAATCTATTCCAACACCTCCATGGGACCATGTTATTGCCGGGCTCTTTATCCTGGGGTCCCTCTCGAGCATCACCTGCTGGTTCAACTCCACCCTTATGTAGAAGAGATAGCGTCTTGTCTGGGTGGGAAGTCTGAAGACGTGGAGGTAGACGTAGAGATAGGGAGCCCCTTTGGCCCATTGGGTCTCCTCGAGCACGGGGATATGCGCCTCCCTCAATTCGACCTCTGCATCTGACTGAATTTGTGCCCTCGTCAAACCCTCCGCCTCTATCTCGGGGTTTAGCTCCTCAACGTAAACGTGCACACCTTGGAGCCCCTTGAGTGTGGCCCTGGTCTGCTCCTCATCCTGGCCCCAGGAGATGAGAGGAAATACGAGCAAGCTGATGAGAACGAAGGCTGACACTGCCATGGCCCTTCCCCCTTTTTCCCATCTTGGGATTTTAGCACTTTGGTCCCTTTCATCGGCTCGAAAATCGAATGAGAATCTCTCCTAAAATGACTCCGAACCATCTCTTCCACACATGGGGTCTTGGGATTCGGATCCCTCCTTCCGACTCTAGGGTTCGCGGTGTTGACTTTCTCCAGGGATTCTTATAGACATGATGCCATAGAACCGGTCAGCTTTCCATTTTGGGGGTTTGGATGAAGGTTTCGGAATGGATGACCAAGGATGTGATCTCCATAACCAAGGACAGGAGCATTCAGGAGTGCGTGAACTTGATGAAGAGGCACTCCATACGGCACTTGCCCGTTGTCGAGGATGGGAAGCTTGTGGGGCTTGTCACTGAGGGGGATCTGAGGCAGATCTTTCTCGCCTCCCTCATAGAGGACCTCACTATAAAGGATGTGATGATATCGGATCCCATAACCGTCTCCCCAGACACCGAGATAGAGGATGCGGCAAAGGTCATCTTCTACAACAAGATAGGCGGACTTCCCGTTGTGGACGAGGAGGACAGGCTCCTGGGAATCATCACAGTGGCGGATATCCTCGCTGCATTCATAGAGATCATGGGGGTTCTCAAGGCCACCTCCCGAATAGATGTGATCCTCGGGGACGACCCTGAGGCCTTCGAGAAGGTCTCGTCCCTCATTCGAGACAGGGGTGGGGAGATAGTCAGTGTAGGAATCTCGGGCCACAGAATACGAAGGAAGAGGGTGTATTATTTTCGCCTCAAGAAGTGCAACGTCAGGCACCTGGCCAAGGTGCTGGAAAGGGCTGGTTATCAGGTGGTCTCATCTGTCGCCTGAGGGTTCCCTTTCTTCCCAACAATCCACCTCCTGAGCACCGAACCATCGACGCCCAAGCACTCGGCCCTCTCGAGCTCGGCTTCGGCCTCGGGGAACCTTCCCATCACAGCCAAAAGAGCGGCCAATCCGTATCGCATGGGCCCGTCAGTCGGGTTTTTCTCTAGCCACTCCATCAGAGTCTTCAAGGCCTCTTCCAATTTTCTTTCCACATCCCCTGACCTCATCCAGAGCTCACCGCCCTTATGAGACATTCCACTAGGCTAGGATCCAGCTCCTTTCCTGCCTTATCCCTCAGTCTCTGGAACACGAGATGCGTGAACTCGCCTTCCGACTCCCTATTTTCAAGCAGGAGGTGATGAAAGATATCGGCCACAGCCAATATCCTGGCCTCGATGGGGATCCCCTCCCCCCTCACCTTTGGCGGATGCCCACTGCCGTCATAGTGGGCATGGTGATAAAAGACCCCCCTGAGTATGCCAGGGGGAGCTCCCAGATTCCTCAACATGACTGCTCCTATGGTTGGATGGAGTCTGAGATTCAAGTCCCTGAGCTTCGGGCTCCTGAGCTTTATTTTTCCGTCTGGTGCTGGCAGGGCCACCTTGCCCAGGTCGTGGATCCAACCCGCAACTCCCACTTCGAAACATTTCCTCGCCTCAAACCCCAGTTCCCTGGCCATCAGGGCCGAGTATTTCCCCACCTCCTTTGCGTGGACGAAAACCAATGGGTCTTCCTGGGATTTCGCTTCCAGTAGATCGAACGCCTCTTTTAGGGAAGGGTATTCCCTCAGGACTGCCTCTGGGCTCAAGCCATCGAGGTCCATATGGGAAACGGGGAACACCCTCACCTGGCTTCTTCCTTCCCTTTTCGCGAGAAGGGCTGCGAACTCGGCATTTTGCAGCAACTCCATGGCGCTTTGAGCGTGACGGGGAAATGAGGCCACCCCAACGAATACCTCCGGGGATCTTCTTCCCCCCGCCTCCCTTTTGGCCTTGGAGATGTGCTCGAGGAGCCTTGTGGCTGTAGTCAGGGCTCCGGATGGTGGGGTATCGGGAAGGAGAATGACGAGATCGTGTAGCCTGTATCTCGCTGGCACGTCCATGTTCCGAATGCAGCTTCTGATCCCCTCGGCCAGAGGCCCTAGGCTTTCTCGCAAAGAAGCGCCGTCAATGGGATCCGTTGCTCGTTCGCCCCTTGTGGTGAGGTAAAGGAGAGACACCTGGGAGTCCTTCCTCGAAGCCCTCCTCATCTCTGACTTGAGTCTGTCCAAGAAGTATGCAGCGTTATAGAGGCCCGTGAGCTCGTCCCTTATGGCGCTATCGCCAAGAGAGGCCATCTCCTCTCCCCTGAGGACGATATCCACCATTAGGTTCCCCAGAAGGGAGGCTATCTCCTGGGCCTCTTTGTCCAGAAAACTCTCCTTGGCATGTAATACCCCCAGGGCCCCCACGACCTCGAGCTCCTTGAACGCTGGCAGCACTACCATGCTGAGGGCTCCAACCTCAGTCCCCATCTCGCTGGAGATGGATGGGAACTTGGCCCCCAATTCCTTCACAACAAGAGGGTTCTTTTCCTCCAACAGGGCGGCCAGAAGACCGGATTCCTCAAGGAGGTGGCCCCACTTGTACCACACTTCTCCCCTTCCACTGGCCTTGTACAGGGCCATACCCTCTTTCTTCTTGATCCAAAGGCTTGCCCCTTCCAAGCCCAGGGCCTCTTCCATCCTCTCCAGAGTGGCCTGGACGAAAAAGGATGTGGCCCTGGAAGTGGAGATCACCCCCGAGACTTCCCTCAGGACCTCGCACAAAAGCCCCCTTTTCCTCCACTGATCAGAGAAGGCCCTCAGAAGGGAAGCCATTCCTGAATGGAGCACATGGACATTCTCCGGCTTGAGCTGGTGGATTATGGCCTCGACAGTCTTGTCCGGAATGAGGTTCACGAGAAGGTCCAAGTCTCTCCTTTCTAAAAGCTCCGTGTAGTCCTGGGTCACAAAAACCCCTTTCCCTTTGGCCTCGTTGAGGGACTCGTGGTAGGATGCGAAGTCAGCAACTGCCACGATCTCAAGGGGCCCACCCTCGAGCTCCCTCATGAGGCCAGGGCACTGGGACAACCCTATTATCCCGACCCTAGGCCTCCCCCTCCCACTTTCCGTCTCTCTTAGCTGAGCCACCCCAGTCCACCTCCTCCATATAGTCCATGCCCTCTTTTTACCCCACTTAAGCCTCACCACACAATAGGATTTATCGGACGATCTTCCAAATTGTTCAGGCCATAGATCCCTGAGCCCGTGCGGTCCATGCCCTTTTGGCCAGTTCCCTCCTGCAACAGGCACGTCCAGCTGGGCTTCGGGGACTCGAGCCCCTTGTCCGCGTTTGTAGGTGGGATCGTGAGGGATTTGGGGCTTGGAGTCTTTGAAGGAAGCCAGATCCTCTCAATCTTCCTTTGGCCTGATTTCCAGAACCCTTCCCTTCTCTATGGCGCCTTTCTTCTCCAGATCCTCGAGGAAGGATTTGGCTGAGGCCCTGTCCTGGAATTTTCCAGCCAAAACCCTGTAGAACTTTCCCTTTTCCGGGACTTGGGCCTCTTGTGAGAACGCCTCTATACCCATGGCCTTTAGGTTTTCCACCCTTTTCTGGGCAGCCTGGGGGTTTTTGAAGGATTCGAGGTGGACAGTGAAGACACGGCTCCCCGGGGAAGCGTCCTCAACAGTTGTCTTTTTCCCCGGGCTGGGCCTTGCCTTCCCCGGGACATCGCTTTTCTTTCCTACCTTGGGGGGACCTTTCTGAGGCTCTCCTGTAGTCCCTGGGGCTACAGAGGGCT
>Ga0078972_1001017_pt2 | contig 90320 bp, 95 predicted proteins | sample YelNatPaOPGAMG01_FD_67568 | JGI IMG/M metagenome (GOLD analysis project Ga0078972, IMG submission 67568) | Hot spring thermophilic microbial communities from Obsidian Pool, Yellowstone National Park, USA - OP-RAMG-01 (SPADES assembly) (version 2) | ecosystem: Environmental > Aquatic > Thermal... | reverse complement strand
CGCTTCCCGAAGGCATAGAAATGGTAATGCCGGGCGATAACGTAGCGATGTCCGTCGAGCTTATCACTCCCATCGCCGCAGAAAAAGAATTAAGGTTTGCGATAAGGGAAGGCGGACACACTGTAGGAGCAGGCGTTATAACCGAGGTCATAGAGTAATATAAAATAAAAAGAAAGGGGAAATATAAAATCAAGATGGAAATTCAAAAGATAAGAATCAGATTGAAAGCATATGATCATCGATTATTAGATCAGTCCGTTAAGGAAATAGTCGAAACCGCAAAACTTACAGGCTCTAAAATTAGCGGACCTATACCTCTGCCTACAAAAATAAACAAGTATTGCGTTTTAAGGTCTCCCCATGTAGATAAGAAGTCGAGAGAAGAGTTTGAAATGCGGACGCATAAAAGAATTATAGATTTGCTCGAACCGAATCAAGCGACTATAGATGCGTTAATGAAATTGGATTTATCTTCAGGCATTGATGTCGATATAAAGCAGATTTAATTAAATCGCGGAGTATTAAAATTATGATAAAAGCAATAATAGGAAAAAAACTTGGGATGACGCAAATATTTAACGAGGACGGTATGATCGTACCAGTAACCGTTATAAAGGCAGGACCCTGCACGGTAGTAGGAAAAAAGATTAAACAGTCGGACGGTTATGACGCATTGCAAATGGGTTTTGAAGAAGCTAAATCGTTCCGGCTAAACAAGCCGACTCTTGGAAAATTTACTAAGAATAACTTAACCCCTTTAAAAGTTTTAAAAGAGTTTAGAGATTCGGAAATTGACGGAGTTAATATAGGCGATGTTATCGATATTTCGATATTTAACGATGTGAAATCAGTATCTATAACCGGAATATCAAAAGGAAAAGGCTATCAGGGAGTTGTAAAAAGATGGGGTTTTTCAGGCGGCAGAGATACTCACGGCTCAAATTTTCACAGAGCTCCCGGTTCGATAGGACAATCGTCTTTTCCGTCTAAGGTATTTAAAGGTCTAAAAATGCCGGGACACATGGGAATGAATAAAAAAACAGTTTTAAATTTAAAAGTTGTCAAGATAGATGCCGACGAAAACCTTATGTATGTTAAAGGAGCCGTTCCGGGAGCTAATAACAACCTTATTTATATATATGCCGCCGACAAATCGGGAAGAAAACTGCATAAGTAAAATAATTTTTCATAGAATGCGGACGGGCTTAAGTCCGTCTCCGGAAAAGGGGATTTATTATAATGTCTGAAAGTGCAAATGTATTGAACATAAGCAATAAGAACGCAGGAAATATTTCATTAAAAGAAGAAATATATGCATATCCCGTTAATGAGCCGTTAATAAAAGAGTTTGTTTTATTAACTCTCGCAAACAAAAGGCTGGGATTGGCTTCTACAAAAAACAGAAAGATAGTTTCAGGAGGCGGAATTAAACCCTGGAAGCAGAAAGGAACAGGCAGAGCAAGGGCAGGTTCTACCAGATCTCCTTTATGGAAAGGCGGCGGAACTATTTTCGGTCCTACAAACGAAAGAAATTACAAAAAGGATATGCCTAAAAAAGCTAGGAAAGCGGCAGTCAAATCTGCTTTATCGTATTTATTGAAAGAAGGGCGGTTAATTTTCATAGAGGACTTTGAGCTTCCGAATATTAAAACGAAAGAAATGAAGTCGGTATTCGATAATTTTGGCATAAAAAAGGGACTGCTGATACTGCCTACAACAAATACCGACGAAAAAATACTTAAATCCACGAGAAATCTCAAGGATTACAAGGCGATCCCGGTAAATCTCTTAAATATTGTAGATCTGTTAAAATACGAAAAAATATTGATTACGGTTAAAGCTAACGAAGAATTAGAGAGGAACCTTGCGCTATGAAAGAATTAAATAATGCGGTAAAAAGAACGGTGCAGTCGGAAAAGAGCTTAAAACTCAGAGAAATAAATAATACTTATGTCTTTAACGTAGATAAAGATGCGAATAAAAAAGATATTAAGGATGCCGTAGAAAAATACTTTAACGTTAAAGTTGACGCAGTCAATACTGTAATTACCAGAGGAAAGTTTAGAAGAGTCGGTAAATATACCGGAAAACTGACGAATATTAAAAAGGCTTACGTGAAACTTAAAGAAGGTCAGAGAATATCTGCCTTAGAAGTATAATCGGGAGAGAAGAAAGATGCCATTAAAAAAATACAAACCAACATCAAGCGCCAGAAGATTTCAAACGGTTTCGGATTTTTCAGAAATTACGCGTGACTTTCCGGAAAAGGGTCTTCTTGCAAAATATAAAAAAAATGCCGGAAGAAATAATTACGGCAGGATTACTACCAGGCATCAAGGCGGAGGACATAAGAGAAGGTATAGAATTATAGATTTTAAAAGAGACAAAAGAAATCTGCCTGCCCGCGTAATAGAAATAGAATACGATCCTAACAGGTCTGCAAGGATCGCACTGTTAAGCTATATAGACGGAGAAAAGAGATATATATTATGCCCTGTCGGTTTAAAAAAAGGCGACAGCGTCATATCTTCGGAGAATGCAGATATACAGCCGGGTAATTGTATTCCGTTGTTTAATATCCCTGTCGGCACTATGATTCATAATATTGAAATGAAGCCAAACTCCGGCGGAAAACTTGTCAGGAGCGCCGGGACTTATGCCGAACTTCTTGGAAAAGACGGCGGGTATGCACAGATTAAAATGCCTTCTGGAGAGTTCAGGACAGTCCCGGAAAAATGTTGCGCAACTATTGGACAGATCGGGAATATCGAACATGAAAATATCAGCATCGGTAAGGCCGGAAGGTCAAGATGGCTCGGCATAAGACCTTCCGTAAGAGGCGTTGCAATGAATCCTATCGACCATCCTCACGGAGGAGGCGAAGGCAAAACTTCAGGAGGACGTCATCCTGTTACGCCGTGGGGTGTGCCTACTAAAGGTTATAAAACCAGAAAGAATAAACAAACATCAAAATATATTATATCGAGAAGAAAGGCAAGATAATAAGTTATAAAAAAATAAAGGAGAAATAAAGTTGGCTAGGTCTATAAAAAAGGGTCCGTTTTCGGACAAATCGCTTTTGGAAAAAGTTGAAAAGGCATTTGATTCTAACGACAAAAAAATTATAAAGACATGGTCCAGAAGGTCAACTATAATACCTTCTATGGTAGGACTTACTTTTGCAGTTCATAACGGAAAAAAGTTTATTCCGGTATTTGTCAGCGAGAATATGGTAGGGCATAAGCTCGGCGAGTTTAGCGCAACAAGAACTTTTACTATGCATTCAGGGGACAGAAAGGCTAAGGTGAAAACCGGCGGCGGCTCGTCTTCAAAATAAACAAAAAGGGGTAGAAAATGGAGTTTAAAGCAGAAGCAAAATATATTAAAGTGTCTCCTCAAAAAGCAAGGCTTGTGGTTGATTTGATAAGAGGGAAGAAAGTTTACGACGCTATAAATATCTTAAAGTTTACAAAAAAAAAGTCGGCTAATCCGGTTTATAAGCTTTTAAAGTCTGCTCTGGCAAATGCATCTTCAACGGGCAGGGTTGATATAGATAACCTGATAGTCAGAAAAATAAACGTCGATATGTCGCTATCCTTAAAAAGACTGATGCCGAAAGCTATGGGACGCGGTGCGACTATTAAAAAACGTATGAGCAACATAAAAATAGTTCTTGAAGAAATTTAAAACGGAGGTAGATTTTGGGGCAGAAAGTTAATCCGATCGGACTTAGAATCGGAATCAATAAAACTTGGGATTCCGGATGGTACAGCGATAGAAATTATGCAAAATTTTTGCATGCCGATTTAAAGATTCGCGAATATTTGAAAAAGAAGCTTTATTCTGCGGGGATATCAAAAATAAATATCGGAAGAAAAGCGGAAAAACTGATCATCGATATTTTCGCTGCAAGACCCGGAATAATATATGGCAAAAAGGGCTCTTCAGAATTCGACAATATTAAAAACGACCTCGCAAAGATTAATAAAATAAAAAGCAAGGATATAGAAATCAATATAATAGAAGTTAAAAAGCCCGAGTTGGATTCGGTTTTAGTGGCAGAAGGCATTGCGTCCCAGCTTGAAAAAAGAGTCGCATTTAAAAGAGCGATGAAAAAAAGCGTTACTATGGCATTAAAAAGCGGTGCTAAAGGCATTAAAATAACATGCGGCGGAAGATTGGCCGGAGCGGAAATTGCAAGAACGGAATGGTATCGCGAGGGCAGAGTACCGCTTCATACATTAAGGGCGGATATAGACTACGGTACGTCTGAAGCTAATACAACTTACGGAAAGATAGGCGTTAAAGTCTGGATATATAAAAGAGACGTATTATAATAAAATAAAAACGGAAAGGTGAATAATTATGTTAATGCCCGCTAAAACAAAATATAGGAAGCAGATGAAGGGTAGAATGAGAGGAAAGGCTACGAGAGGCAATACTCTTGCATTCGGAGATTTCGGTTTAAAAGTAATAGAGTGCGGTTATATAACCGCAAGGCAAATTGAAGCCGCCAGAATTGCGATGACCAGATTTGTAAAAAGGGGCGGAAAAGTATGGATAAGAATTTTCCCCGATAAACCTATTACGAAAAAACCTGCTGAAACCAGAATGGGAAAAGGAAAGGGTTCGGTTGAAGAATGGGTATGCGTAGCCAGACCCGGATTAGTATTATATGAAATGGAAGGCATTCCGAAAGAAGTTGCGCAGGAAGCTTTAAGGCTGGCGTCGCATAAACTGCCCCTTAAAACTATATTTATAGAGAGAGGAGAATTCTAAACATATGAAATTCAATGAGTTAAATGCAATGAACAATGAAGAGCTTAAGTTGAAAGAGTCCGATTTCAGAAAAGAAATATTTAATCTTGCGATTCAGAAATCATTAGGCTCCTTAGAAAATCCCAAGAGGATTCAAGCCGTGAAAAGGTCTATAGCGAGGATAAAAACTATATTAAACAATAGGAAGCGGGAGATATAATTATGAAAAAAAAATTAACCGGTATAGTGACATCCGACAAGATGAATAAAACAAGAGTTGTTATTGTTTCAGATATCGTAAAACATCCTGTTTATAAAAAATACGTAAAAAGAGTTAAAAAATTTAAAATTCATGACGAAAATAATGTCGCTCATGTAGGAGATAAGGTTTCATTTATTGAAACTCGCCCTTTATCTAAAGATAAAAGATGGAATCTCGAGGCAGTTCTATAATATTTTTTAATATAATTTAATTACTTGGGGCTATAACGATGATTCAAATGCAGACGGTTTTAAAATCAGCCGATAATTCGGGTGCAAAAAAGCTTATGTGTATTAAAGTTCTTGGAGGTTCCAAGAGGAAATACGCAGGTATCGGCGATATAATAGTAGTTTCTATAAAGGAAGCGATTCCGAATTCCAAAGTCAAAAAAGGCGATGTTTCAAAAGCCGTCATCGTCAGAACCGTTAAAGAAGTTAAGCGGCCGGACGGGAGTTATATAAGATTCGATAATAATTCTGCGGTTTTAATAAATAACCAGAACGAACCTATAGGCACACGTATTTTTGGTCCGGTAGCAAGAGAATTGAGAGCAAAAAAATTTATGAGGATTATATCCTTAGCGCCAGAGGTCCTATAATATGACAATTAAATTAAAAAAGAACGATAACGTAACAGTTTTAGCAGGAAAAGAAAAAGGGAAATCCGGCAAAATTATCAGAGTAGACAGAGAAAAAAACAGAGTCTATATAGAAAAGGTAAATATGATAAAAAGGCATATTAAGCCCAGAAGCGCCCAAGAACCCGGAGGCATAATAGACAAGGAAGCACCTGTAAATATATCCAATGTCGCTCTATATTGTTCTAAATGCAAAAAAGCGGTAAGATTTTCCGTAAGCACGGATGATAAAGGAAAAAAAACAAGGCTTTGCAAGAAATGCGGGTCAGAAGTCTAATTTTGGAGGATTGAAAATTGCCGTCAAGATATAAAGAATTTTATAAGAATGAAGTTGTACCCAGATTATTCAAAGAAACCGGCTATAAAAACATCAACCAGATACCCAGATTGGAAAAAATAGTCATCAATATGGGTCTCGGAGAAGCGACTTCCAATTCTAAAATAATCGAACAGTCGGTTGCGGAACTCAGCAAAATTGCCGGACAAAAACCGGTAGTTTCAAAAGCAAAAAAGTCTATTGCCGCTTTTAAACTGAAAGAAAATCAGGAAATCGGCTGTTTTGTAACATTGAGAAGCGACAGGATGTATGATTTCATCGATAAGCTTATCAATATATCGCTTCCGAGGGTCAGGGATTTTAAAGGTGTTTCAAGAAAAGCGTTCGACGGTCGCGGAAATTATACTCTGGGGGTTAAGGAACAGGTTATATTCCCGGAAATCAGCTACGAGCTTATCGAGAAAATTAAAGGAATGAATATAACGATAGTTACATCGGCAAAAAACAATGAAGACGGATATAAACTTTTGAAAAGTTTTAATTTTCCGTTTAGAAATTAGGAGATAAAATATATGGCAAAAAAGTCTATGATTATAAAGGCCGTAAGGACGCCTAAATTTAAGGTAAGAATGCACAACAGATGTCCGATATGCGGGAGGCCGAGAGGTTATTACAGAAAATTCAATATGTGCAGAATCTGTTTCAGGACTTACTCCAGTAAAGGACTTATACCCGGGGTTACAAAATCGAGCTGGTAATAAATAATTGAAAATATTTTTAATGCGCAATATTAAGAGAGGAAAAAAGAGAAAATGACTTACCCGATTTCAGATATGATAGTGAGAATCAAAAATGCCTATAAAGCAGGCAAAGAAAATGTTAATATGCCGTATTCGGGGTTAAAAGAAAATATATGCGAAATATTAAAGAGAGAGGGGTTCATAGAAGATTACTCCATCGAAAATGCGGATGCCGTTTCAACTAAGAATATCAATATAAAGCTGGCTTATCATGAAAGCAAAAAACCTACGGTTATCGATATAAAAACTACAAGTACTCCGGGAATAAGATTTTATAAAAAAGCTAAAGACATCAGAGCATATAAAAATGGACTGGGTATAGAGATATTTTCGACTTCTTCGGGAATTCTTTCGGATGTCGAATGTAAGGAAAAAAAGGTCGGCGGACTTTCACTGTTAAAAGTTTTTTAATAATCTAATAAAAAGGTATCGATAAAATGTCCAGAATTGGTAAAAAAATTATTGAAATCCCCAAAGAAGTCAAAGTAGAGCTGAACGGCGATATCTTAACTTCTTCAGGACCGTTAGGGAAAATTTCTAAAAAAATTCCCGATGGTATAGATATAGACATAGCTCAATCAACCGTTTCCGTAAAATTAAAGAATAATGATCCAAATTTTGAAAAATTTACCGGACTGACCAGAACTATTATAGCAAATGCTATTATCGGAGTAGTAAAGGGATTTTCAAAAGACCTTGAGATTATCGGAGTAGGATACAGGGCGGAAGTGAAGAATAAGAATCTTGTGTTAAATTTAGGGTTTTCCCATCAGGTGAATTTCGCAATTCCGGAAGGAATAAAAATAGCGGTCGAAAAAAATACTTTATTAAAAATTACCGGATTCGATAAAGAGCTCGTCGGACTTGTCGCTTCGCAAATCAGGGAATTAAAGAAACCCGAGCCGTATAAAGGCAAAGGCATTAAATATTCGGACGAAGTTATAAAACGTAAAGTCGGTAAAGCATCAGGAAAGTAAAATAAACATCACAGAAGGGGTTGAATTTAAATCTATCCCTAAAAAGAGGTTTGATAATGAAAGATAAGATTGAAAAGAGACTGCGCAGGAAGGCGCATATCAAAAAGGTTATGAAAAATAACACAAAACCGCGTTTATGCGTGTTTAAAAGTTTAAACAATATTTATGCTCAGGTCTTTTCTCCCGATAATAAAGTTCTTGCTCAAGCATCTTCTCTTTCCAAGGGAATAAAAGAAAAGATTAAAGGGCACAGCGGCAATATAGAAGCAGCTAAAATAGTCGGAATGGAAATTGCCGAATTATGTAAGCAAAAATCGATAATAGATGTTGCATTTGACAGGAACGGCTATATTTATCACGGAAGAGTCAAGGCTCTGGCCGATGCCGCAAGAGAAAACGGATTAAATTTTTAGATATTTGAACATTGGAGGGTAATTTGGAGAAGTTAAGCGTTGAAGATTTAAATATTAAGGATAAAGTTATCCATATTTCAAGAGTTGCCAAGGTTGTTAAAGGCGGAAGACGTTTCGGTTTTTCTGCATTAGTCGTAGCGGGAGATCCTGATGCAAATTTTGTAGGCATAGGTCTCGGAAAAGCCAAAGAAGTGCCGGAGGCAATCAGAAAAGGAACAGAGCAGGCAAAGAAAAATTTAATAAGGGTTAAAGTTCATAAAAATTCAATCCCTCATGAGCAGTACGGAAAGAGCGGAGCCGGATACGTATTTATGAAACCTGCTCCGGAAGGAACAGGAATAATCGCCGGCGGAGCTATGAGAGCAATTTTTGAACTTTCAGGAGTAAGAAACGTTTACGCTAAGTCTATCGGTTCATCGAATCCGCATAATGTGGCAAACGCGACGCTGAAATGCATTTCTTCCTTTTTTTATAAAGGGGAGCTCGCGAAAAGAAGAAAAAAATCATAAATAAATATTTATAGAATGAGGGTGAGGAAGACAATTAAATGGTTAATTTAAGCGAATTCGGGAAGCATAACAATAAAAATAAAAAAAGGCTTGGAAGGGGTTCAGGTTCCGGACACGGACAGACATCAGGCAAAGGAAATAAAGGACAGAATGCAAGAGCAGGAGGCGGAGTCAGACCGGGATTTGAAGGCGGACAGATGCCGTACAGCAGAAGAGTCCCTAAAAGGGGTTTCAATAATCCTCTCAGGGAAGAAATCGCTATAGTAAATTTTACCGCTATTGAAAATATAAAAAGCGATAATATAGATATAAATATTTTAAAAGAAAACGGAATACTAAAAAAAAGCGAAAACAAATTTAAATTATTAGGTTCGGGAGAAATTAGCCGCAAGCTCAATGTTGTCTGCGATAAAATTTCTAAAAATGCCAAAGAAAAAATAGAAAAAAACGGCGGAACCGTAAGGATAATATAAATAATGGCTCAAAGTTTTGAAAATTTAGGAAAAATACCTGAACTGCGCAACAGGATACTTTATACGCTTTTGATGTTCATAGTGTTCAGGATAGGCGTCCATATTACGACGCCGGGTGTCAATCCAGTAGCCTTATCACAGTTTTTTAACGCATCCAACAGCAATTTGTTCGGGCTTTTTAATATGTTTACCGGTGGAGCTTTAGCACGTTTTTCTATATTTTCTCTCGGTATTATGCCTTATATAAGTTCATCCATAATATTTCAGATGCTGCCGATGGTAGTCCCTTCCCTTGACAGGCTCCAAAAAGAGGGCGAAGCCGGAAGAAAGAAATTTATGCAATATACGAGATACGGGACAGTACTGCTTTCCTTATTTCAATCTATCGGTATAAGTTACGGAATCGAAGCAATGAGAAGTCCGGACGGGCTTCCGGTAGTTATGCATCCCGGACTGAGTTTTTTAATAATATCCGTCATTGCACTGACGGCAGGCACTGTATTTGTTATGTGGATCGGCGAAGAGATATCGGAGCACGGTATAGGTAACGGTATTTCATTGATAATATTTGCAGGAATAGTCGCCGCAATACCGGGCGCATTTATGAATACTATTAAAATGGTTCAGCTGGGTGAAATTAATATCATGCTGTTAATTTTAATACTTGCGTTAATGATTTTTGTAATCGGTTTTATTGTTTTTGTAGAGTCAGCACAGAGACGGATTCCGATACAGTATGCAAAAAAAATGGTAGGAAGAAAGCTGTATTCGGGGCAGACGAGCTATCTTCCCTTAAAAGTAAATACGCCGGGTGTAATACCACCCATTTTTGCAATGTCTATTCTTCTTTTTCCGGCGACGATAGCGAATTTTATTAAAATACCGGTTTTTGAAAGGGTATCGGAGTATTTAAATCCTAACGGTGTTCTTTATAATATAATTTTTGTTATTTTAATTTTTTTCTTTTGCTATTTTTATACGGCAATTACGTTTAAAGTCGATGATGTTGCCGACGACCTGCGCAAATACGGCGGGAACATTCCGGGAATTAAACCCGGGAAGTCAACGTCGTTATTTATAGATAAAATTTTAAACAGGGTAACTTTTATCGGAGCTATATATGTTTCATTAATTTGTCTCCTGCCTACGATTTTAATTAATAAATTCCATGTTCCTTTCTATTTTGGAGGAACCGGTCTTTTAATCGTCGTGGTCGTGGCGATGGATACGATAGTGCAGATTCAGTCGCATTTATTATATAGAAACTATGACAGTCTGTTAAAGAAAGCGTCAAAAAAATAATTTAACATAGTAAGTAAAGTAAGGAGTAAAAATGAAAAGCAAAATTTATATTTTAATAGGGCCTCCCGGCGCCGGTAAAGGAACTCAGGCAAAAAATATAGCTAATACAAAAGACTTTGTGCTGATTTCTACAGGTGACCTTTTGAGAGAAAACGTAGAGAAAAAGACAGAACTGGGTCAAATTGCAAAATCATATATGGATAAGGGCGAATTTGTTCCGATTGATTTAGTCGCCAAGATAATTAAAGCTAATATTCAGCAGAATCTGGGCAAAAACGGTTTTCTGTTTGACGGTTTTCCCAGAGATTTATCTCAAAACGTTTTATTGGACGGAATGCTCAAAGAGTTTGACCTTGAAGTAGATAAAGTTATTTATATAGACGTTAAAGATGAAGCTATACTTGAGAGGCTGACAAACAGAAGAGTCTGTCCGAAATGCAAAAAAGTGTACCATATGAAATTTAATAAACCTAAAAACGACGAGTTATGCGATGATTGCGGAGTTCCCTTGATAACGAGGGATGACGACAAGCCGGAAGTTATTAAAAATAGGCTGGCAACATATCATAAATCTACACATCCTTTAGTCGAGCATTTTGAAAAATTAGGCAAAGTAATAAGGATTAACGGCGAAAGAACTCCTAAAGAGGTAGAAAACGAAATAATTTCGCATATCTAATCCTTTGAAATGGTTAATCTTAAAAGCAAAATAGATATTGAAGGCATAAAAAAAGCGGGCAAAATAGTAAATAAAGTATTAAATGAGTTATCGGCTATGACTAAGCCGGGCATGAAAACAATAGAATACGATGCCGTGGCGGAAAAGGAGGCGTTATCTGCAGGCGCCGTACCGGCTTTTAAAGGATATAACGGGTTTCCATATTCCGTATGCGTATCGGTAAACGAAGAGGTTGTACACGGTTTTCCTTCGCAGAGAAAATTGAGGGAAGGAGATATAGTAAGTTTGGATTACGGTATTTATTATGACGGATATTATGCGGATGCCGCAGTTACGGTTCCCGTAGGGAATGTTTCAAGCTCGGCTTTAAATTTAATAGAAATTACAAAGGAAGCTTTGAATATAGGTATTTCGAAAGCTGTTTGCGGCAATAAAATCAACGACATTTCGTCTGCGATTGAAAATTTTGTTACGAAGAATAAATATTCCGTAGTAAAAGATTTTGTAGGTCACGGGGTTGGTTTTAAATTGCATGAGGACCCGCAAGTTCCTAATTATTATATTGAAGCAAACGACGTACAGATAAAAAATGGAATGGTGCTCGCAATAGAGCCTATGGTTAATGAATTTTCTTATAAAGTGAAGATTAAAGAAAACAGGTGGACGGTTGTTACTAAAGATAAAGGACTGTCCGCTCATTTTGAGCATACTGTTGCAATAACGAATGACGGTCTGGAGATTCTTACATAGTAAAATTTATGTCTAATAAAGAAGATTTAATAGAAGTCGAAGGAACGGTTGTTGAACCGCTTCCTAACGCAATGTTCAGAGTCGAGTTGGAAAACGGGTATAAAGTTCTTGCCCACATATCAGGAAAAATGCGCATGCATTACATTAAGATTTTGGCAGGCGATAAAGTAACAGTTCAGCTGTCGCCATACGATTTAACGAGAGGGCGCATTATTTTCAGAGGAAAATAAATTATAATAACAGGGATAAATAAAAAAGGAGACGGAAGTGAAAGTAAGATCGTCGGTTAAAAAAATTTGCGATAAATGCAAAGTTATAAAAAGAAAGGGTGTCGTGAGAATTATTTGCGAAAACCCTAAACATAAACAGCGACAGGGTTGAAAAGTTATAATAAAATTAGCATATACTAATATGTGGAGGATAAATAATGGCAAGAATCTCGGGAATAGATTTACCCAAGAATAAAAGGATAGAAATAGCTTTAACTTATATTTACGGTATCGGTCGCGCATTGTCGAACAGTATTCTGGAAAGAGTCGGCATTCCTAAAGATATAAAAGTGAAAGATTTAACCGACATTCAGGTAAATAATATAAGACAGCAGATAGACGGCGAATTCAAAGTCGAAGGCGATTTAAAAAGAGAAGTTCAGATGAATATAAAAAGGCTTATCGATATAGGCTGTTATAGAGGCTTGAGGCATAAGAAAGGATTGCCCGTCAGAGGACAGAGAACCAAAACAAATGCCAGGACAAGAAAGGGACCCAGAAAGTCCACTGTAGCGGCGGCGAAAGCTAAATAGGGACAAATAAAATTATATTAATTTAATAAAGATACTAAGAGGTATAAATGGCTAACGTAAAAAAGAATGCGCCTAAAAAAAAGAAGGATAAAAAAAATATTCAAAATGCGATTGCTCATATAAAATCGACATTCAACAATACTATAGTGAGCATTACCGATTTGAGCGGAAATGTTCTTGCGTGGGCAAGCTCCGGAACAAGCGGGTTCAAAGGGTCGAGAAAAAGCACTCCGTATGCCGGACAGGTTGCCGCAGAACAGGCAGCAAAAAAAGTATCGGATTACGGCGTCGCAAACGTGGAAGTTTATATAAAAGGTCCGGGCGGCGGCAGGGAATCCGCGCTAAGAGCGCTTCAGAGTTCCGGATTTAATATAACATTGATTAAAGACGTAACGCCGATACCCCATAACGGATGCAGACCGCCGAAAAGAAGAAGAGTCTGACTTTTATTTTTTAGATTATTATTATAAGCAGATAAATTTATATATTAAGTAACATTGAAATAACGAGGTGAAAAATTGGCTAAATACAACGGACCGGTTTGTAAGTTGTGCAGGAGGGAAGGAGGAAAACTCTTTTTAAAAGGCAACAGATGTTTTTCCGATAAGTGCGCTTACGACAAAAGAGAATATGCTCCGGGAGAGCATAAAGGCATCAGGAGAAAATTATCCGAATACGGGGAACAGTTAAGAGAAAAACAAAAGCTAAAAAGAACATACGGTCTAATGGAGAAGCAATTTAAAAAGACATATAAAACCGCGGAAAGGATGAAGGGAATCACCGGAGAGAATCTGCTTTCTTTGTTAGAAAGAAGATTGGATAATGCTGTTTATACTTTAGGTTTCGCCGTTTCCAGAAAATTAGCGAGGCTTTTAATAACTCACGGACATTTTTTAGTTAACGGTAAAAAAGTAAATATACCTTCTTATGTTTTGAAACCCGGCGATCAGATTACTATTTGCGAAAAAAGCAGAAAATGCGAAATTATAAAAAATTCGCTGGAATCAGCCGTAAGAAAAACAAGACCGGAATATTTCGATGCTAATATAGAGGCTTATCAGGGGACATTGAAAAGTATTCCCGAAAGAGACGAAATTATATCGACGGCAAATGAAAAGCTTATAGTAGAACTTTATTCTAAATAAGCGCCGAATAATAATTTTTTGGAGGCAATATGAAAAAAAATTGGCTTTCGCTAATCAAGCCAAAGAAAATAGAATTTGAAAAGGATACATATACCGATTATTACGGAAAGCTTATTGTAGAACCCTTAGAAAGGGGGTTTGGGACGACTATAGGTAACGCGCTTCGCAGGATACTTTTATCCTCTATCACGGGATATAAAATATCCGAAGTTAAAATTGAAGGAATATCGCATGAATTTTCTTCAATACCGGGCGTAACGGAAGACGTTACGGAGATTATATTAAATTTAAAAGATATAGACTTTAATATAACGTCAGACGAGCCTGAATACGTATATATAGATGTTGACAGAGAAGGAGACGTATATGCGTCGGATATTAAGACATCTCAAAGCGTAGAAGTCGTAAATAAAGAAAAAAAGATTTTAACTATTGCCAAAGGCGGCAGTTTCAAGGCTCAAATGCTTGTAACGGGCGGAAGAGGATATGTCCCAAGCGAGCTTAATACCAGAGAAGATGCGCCGATAGGAACAATATCTCTTGACGTTTCTTTTTCGCCGGTTAAAAAGGTTACAATGGACGTATCGTATGCAAGGGTAGGCGGAATTACCGATTACGACAAACTTATAATGGAAATATTTACAAACGGATACATAACTCCGGAAGATGCTCTTACTTCGGCATCTTTAATTTTGCAGGACCAGATTTCGGTTTTTGCAACATTTGAAGAAATGGACAAGTTATACGAAAAGAAAGTTCAGCCGGAAACTGAAAGATCTTCTGAGAACCGTGTAAACGAGAATTTACTTAAAAACGTTGACGAGCTTGAACTTTCCGTCAGGTCTGCAAACTGCCTTAAAAATGCAAACATAAAAACCATTTATGAGCTGGTTCAGAAAACCGAAGGAGAAATGCTTAAAACTAAAAATTTTGGCAGAAAATCCCTTAATGAAATAAAAGAAGTCTTATCTACTATGGGGTTAGGTTTCGGGATGAAACTAGATAAATAATTTTTAAATTATATATTCAGAGGTTAAAATGCGTCACGGAAAAATCAAAACAAGATTAAACAGAACATCGTCACATAGGGCTGCCCTTTTAAGAAATATGGCTTCTTCTCTAATTGAGTTCGAAAGAATCGAAACGACTTTGCCTAAAGCAAAAGCGTTAAGAGGATACATCGAAAAGCTCGTTACTCTCGGAAAATCGGATACCACGGCAAGACGCCGCCTTGCATTTTCAAGGCTTAGAAGCAAGAATGCAACATCAAAACTTTTTAAGGATTTAGGACCTAGATTTATAGACAGACCCGGGGGTTATGTTAGAATTATAAAAACAGGGTATAGAGCCGGAGATGCAAGCCCGTTAGGGTTGATAGAATTTGTTTCGAAAGAAGAAAAACAATCTTCTAATAAGTAAAAAGAATATATAAAAAGTATAAAAAGCCCCAATCCCGATATAGAATTATTTTGAGAAATTTCAACATCCAGTCATTGCGAGGAGCGTTAGCGACGAAGCAATCTAATGCGAGATTCATCGGACACGTGGTCCGATATGCTTCGCTCGCAATGACAAAGCAGTTCGCAATGACAACATCCTGTCATTGCGAGGAGCGTTAGCGACGAAGCAATCTCATTTGCAATGATATTATTAAGTAATTCTTCAGTTAATCTATATATATAAAATATATAAAATTCTAAATCGGGATTTGGGAAAAGGCATAAACTATGATAAAGAAAAAAAATGTGATATAATTCACTTTATTATGCCTCTTACACCAATATTAAATTACGACGATGTATTAAAAACGTCGGTTGCCTTTAATATCATTCCCCTTATTTACGAAATAAGCGGCGATATGGATACTCCTATATCCATATTTTCTTCTTTCCAGAAAGAAGAATATGCATTTTTTTTTGAAAGCACCGAAGGTGTAGGGAAATGGGGAAGATATTCTTTTATATGCTTAAATCCTTTGCTGACCGTTCGGCTTTATAAAGACGCGCTTGACATAGAAAATTTTACCGGCTTCAACTTTGGATTTAAGGACAAAATAAATATTAAAGATTTAAACGAAGATATTTTTGCGTATATAAAGAAGATCCTATCGGAATTCAATATATATAAAGACAATCTGTCGGAAGAGTTTATCGGCGGACTTTTCGGATATTTAGGCTATGAAGTCAGCGGACTTATAGAAAAACTGCCTCCGGATAAAAAAGACGTTACCGATGTTTACGACCTTTTTTTTATGCTTCCGAGGGACGTGATAGTTTATGACGGATTGAATCAGGCTGTTAAGATAGTATCTTATATATTCAGGGGTAATTCCGACGGCGCAAGTCTGAAACGGGAATACGATTCGGCCCTTGAGAGAATAAGTAAAATAGCCGGTATTATCGAAAAAAGAGACCACTGGTTCAAAAAAACTAAAAAAGTTAAAAAATCCGATATCGAAATTATTGACGAAACCGGCTTCGACGAATTTAAGCAAAATGTTTTAACCGCAAAAGAATATATACTCCGGGGAGATATATTTCAGGTTCAGATTTCCCGCAGGAAAAAGATTATTAATCCCCCCGATCCGTTCCTTTTTTACAGGGCTCTTAGACTTGTGAATCCATCTCCATATATGTTTTATCTTAAAATCAACGATTTCGTAATAACTGGCTCCTCCCCGGAAAATTTAGTTAAACTGTCGGGCGGAATTATTGAAACCCGGCCTATAGCGGGCACTATTAAGAGAGGCGAAAACACGGCCGAAGACGAATATCTCGCCAGCAAACTGCTTGACGACCCCAAAGAAAGGGCGGAGCACATTATGCTTGTAGATTTGAGCAGAAACGATATAGGAAGGGTATCAAAAAAGGGCACGGTTAAGATTGACAAGCTAATGTATATAGAGAAATATTCTCATGTACAGCATATTGTTACCAGCGTTTTTTCCGAAATAAAAGAAGGAAAAGACGCATTCGATCTTATCAGAGCTTCTTATCCCGCAGGTACCGTTACAGGCGCGCCTAAAGTAAGGGCTATGGAAATAATAAACGAACTCGAGAAATCAAAAAGAGGAGTTTATGCAGGGGGCATCGGCTATTTTGGTTTTTTAGAAGACGGCATATGTGCTAAAATGGAATTTTGCATAACTATAAGGACGGCGCTGTTTAAAAATAATGCGGCTTATATTCAGGCGGCGGGAGGAATAGTTCATGATTCTACCCCGGAAAATGAATTTGCCGAGTCCGAAAATAAATTAAAGCATCTTATAACGGCTTTTAATATGGTAGACAGGTTCAGTTAAAAATATGGTCTTAGTTATAGATAATTACGATTCGTTTACTTACAACATCGTCCAGTATATAGGAGAACTGGGGTTTGATACAGTAGTATTCAGGAACGATGCATTGGGTATTGCCGATATTATCAAGATGAATCCCGAAAAAATCGTTATTTCTCCAGGTCCAAAATCTCCCGTCGAAGCCGGGATTACCGTCGACGTTATTAAAAATTTTTATTCAAAAATTCCGATACTCGGAGTTTGTCTCGGTCATCAGGCAATAGGATACGCATTCGGCGCAGAAATAACACGCGCAAAAAATGTTATGCACGGAAAAGTTTCATCTATAAAACATGATTCGTCTTTAATATATAAAGGTGTACCGGATCCTTTTGAAGCTACGAGGTATCATTCCCTTGTTATTAATAAAAACAGTCTGCCGGAAATTATAAAAGTTACTGCGACGAGCTTGGACGACAACGAAATTATGGGAATAGAAGTAAAAGGATGCAAGGTTTACGGCGTGCAATTCCATCCGGAATCCGTGTTGACCTCTTACGGAAAGCAAATAATTAATAATTTTTTGTCTGTTTAAAATATATGAATGAGAGTTTGAGCAAAGAATTATTAGTCCGGGTAGTTAATAACAACGATTTGACAGCCGACGAATCGTATCAGATTTTTAATGCTATTTTAAAAGGGGAACTTACTAACGGACAAATAGCGTCCCTGCTTACATCTTTAAAAATCAAAGGCGAAACAGTCGAAGAGATAGCAGGCGCCGCTCTTGCTATGAGAGAAAATGCCGTTGCCGTAAATATTAAAGACGAGTATAGGTCGGCGCTGGTGGATACCTGCGGAACCGGAGGCGATTCTAAAAATACCTTTAATATCTCTACCTGCTCTGCATTAATCGCCGCAGGGGCGGGAGTCAAAATAGCAAAACACGGAAATTATGCCGTTTCTTCAAAATCCGGAAGCGCCGATGTGCTTAAAGAATTGGGCGTAAATATAGACTTAGATGCCGAAGGAGTTCTCAGGTCGATAGAATACGCAAATATAGGTTTTTTATTCGCTCCCAAATTTCATACCGCAATGAAATATGCCGCTCCGGTAAGAAAAGAACTGGGATTTAAAACTATTTTTAATATATTGGGTCCTTTAACCAATCCGTTAGGCGTTAAAAAACAGATAATAGGAGTCTATTCCGCCGATTTATCTAGAAAAATAGTCGAAGCCCTTAAGATATTGAATATTGGGAAAGCGTTCATAGTTCACGGCAGGGACGGGATGGACGAAATCAGTCTTTCTGCGTTAACCGATATTTATGAATTAGATGAGACGGGCAATGTTAAATATTTAGAATTCAATCCAAAAGAATACGGATTCAGCTTTTACCGAGAGGATGAATTTAAATCTTTATCGGTTGCCGAAAATGCAAAAATTATATATGATATTCTAAACGGAAATAAAAGCCCAAGAGCAGACCTTGCAATTTTAAATGCCGGTTTTGCTATTTTAACCTCGGGCAAAGCAGATAATTTATACGATGCGTTTAACGAGGCAAGGCTTTCGATCGAGTCGGGCAGGGCGTTAAAATCTTTACAAAACCTTATTGAAATCTCCAACAGATAAGTATTAAAATATAAATATGATATTAGACGACATTTTAAAAGAAAAAACAAAAGAAATAAAAAAATTTAAAGAGTCTATCGATGAAGAGGCTTACAGGAAGAGCGCATTTTCCGCTTTTTACGGATTAAGAAGTTTAAAAAGCGCATTAAAACCGAGGTCTAACGGCGAAGCGGTTTCATACAGAATTTGCAGTATAATTGCCGAAGTAAAGAAGGCTTCCCCATCAAAAGGTCTTCTATCGGCTGTTTATAAGCCCGATGAACTTGCCGCTGTTTATGAAAGAGGCGGTGCCAGCGCTATTTCCGTTCTTACAGATAAGAAATTTTTTATGGGAAGTCCGGCAGATATTTCAAAAGTGAGAAAATCGGTAAAACTTCCGGTTTTAAGAAAAGATTTCATAATCGACGAAATTCAGGTTTTTGAATCTAAAATAATAGAAGCGGACGCAATTCTTCTAATAATCAAAGCATTGTCGGAGGTTCAATATAAAAATCTTTTATCTCTCGCCGCAGAACTTTCCTTAGACGTTCTTACCGAAATATCAGACGAAAAAGAACTTGAGACGGCTTATAAATATAATGCCGAAATTATAGGTATAAACAGCAGAGACTTAAGGACTTTTAAGACCGATTTGTTTAAAACCGCCGCGTTAGCCGAAAAAATTCCGCCGGGAAAGTTGATTGTGGCGGAAAGCGGTATTAACGGCAGAGGAGATATCGAAATGCTTATGAAAAGAGGCATCAATTCTTTTCTGATAGGAGAAGCCCTTGTCACTTCAAATGATGCTTCAAAGACTTTAAAAGAATTTTTATCGCCCTATTCGATGAATAATTACGTATAATTAACCAATGCAGATTTAAAATTTTAATGTCCGATATTCCCAAAATAAAAATATGCGGTATAACCAATATAGATGATGCCTATAATGCTTTAAAACTGGGCGCCGATACCATAGGCTTTATTTTTTACGAAAAATCGAAAAGATATATACCGGCAGAAACCGCAAAAGAAATTATAAAAGAACTTAGAGAAACGGCTGGGAAAAATGTAAAAAATTTTTTATCCGTTAAAAGAAATATTATAATCACCTCGGTTTTCGTAAACGAGAATCCGGAAATAATTAAAAAAATAGCAAGAGATGTTGATGCCGATATAATTCAGCTGTCGGGAAATGAATCGTTGAGCTATATAGAAGAATCGGGCATAGATAAAAATATAATTTTAAAAGCAGTACACGTTAAAGAAGAAGCCGATCTGGATAAAATTTACAGATACAGGGAAGCGGGCGTTAACGTGCTTATAGACGCTTCTGCCGGAGAGGGCGTGTTCGGGGGAACGGGCGTGCAGGTCAACCTTGATATAATCAAAAATTTAGACGCCGGTGATTTAATTTTAGCCGGCGGAATAGGCTATGATAATATAGAACATATAATTAAATCTGTTAAACTTTACGGCATAGACCTTTCATCAAAAATAGAGGATTTACCCGGAAAAAAGAATTACGATAAGATGGCGTTATTTTTTAAAAATCTTAGGAGAGCTTCATATGCTGATGCCTGATAAAAAAGGTCATTTCGGCGAATACGGCGGAAGATATATTTCCGAGACTTTAATGCCGGCCGTTATCGAACTTGAGCAATTTTATAAAAAGATAAGAAACGATAAGAAATTTATACAAGAGTTTAATTATTACCTGAAAAATTACGTTGGGAGACCGAGTCCTCTTTATTTCGCGAAAAGGCTTTCCGATATCTATAGCTCTAACATATATCTTAAACGCGAAGACTTAAACCATACCGGAGCTCATAAAATAAACAATACTATAGGACAGGCATTGCTTGCCGTGAAGATGGGAAAAAAGCGGATTATCGCCGAAACCGGAGCCGGACAGCATGGAGTTGCTACTGCTACCGTCTGCGCCTTATTCGACTTAGAGTGCGAAATATTTATGGGCAAAAAAGACGTCGAAAGGCAGAAGCAAAACGTTTTCAGGATGGAACTTCTCGGAGCAAAAGTGAATCCTGTGGAATCAGGTTCTCAGACTTTAAAAGACGCTATGAACGAAGCGCTGAGAGACTGGATTACAAATATCAGGACTACTTATTATATGATAGGAACGGTTGCCGGTCCCCACCCTTATCCGCTGATAGTCAGGGATTTTCAATCCATCATAGGAAAGGAAGTCCTAAAACAGCTTAAGGAACTTCCTGATATTTTAATAGCATGCGTAGGCGGCGGCAGTAACGCTTTAGGGCTGTTTTATCCGTTTTTTAAATACCCTAAAGTCAAGATGTACGGTGTAGAGGCGGGAGGATGCGGTATTGAAACGGGTTTGCATGCCGCTTCCATTTCAGGAGGCTCTCCCGGCGTCTTGCACGGAAACAAAACTTATCTGCTTCAGGACGAATTCGGCAGAATTGCCGATGCCCATTCTATAGCCGCAGGACTCGACTATCCCGGTATAGGTCCGGAGCACAGTTATTTTGCCGATAAAAAAAGGATAATATTCGACAGCATAAAAGACGAAGAAGCCGTAACGGCTTTCCAAAAGCTATGCAGACTCGAAGGAATTATTCCGGCTCTTGAAAGTTCGCATGCAGTCGCATATTTAGAAAAGATAAGAAAAAAAATAAAAGGAAAAACCGTCGTTATTAATCTTTCGGGCAGGGGAGATAAAGATATGCATACTATTTCGGATTATCTTGCGTCTAATGCCGGTAAAAAATAATGCGGTTAGGAATAAAATTATGTCAAAAGAGAACAAGATAGATACGGTATTTAAAAGACTCAGGTCTGAAAATAAGACGGCATTTATACCGTTTATCTCTATAGGCGACCCGGATATCGAAACCTCTTTGGAAATAGCAAAAACTTTAGTCAAAAACGGCGCGGATATTATAGAGCTGGGTTTTCCTTTTTCTGATCCCATGGCAGACGGCAAAGTGATACAAAAGTCTTACGAAAGGGCGTTAAAGAGAAAAATATCTATGGAAGACGCCTTTAGTTTTATAAAAAAACTCAAAAACTATCGGGATATCCCCGTTATTCTTTTTACGTATTACAATCCCGTTTTTATACTCGGCAAAAAATTTGCCGAGGGCGCTAAAAGCTCAGGAATAGACGGTATTTTAGCAGTTGATTTGCCTCCCGAAGAGAGTGCGGAATTAACTAAATATATTCAAGATAAAAATATATATCAGATTTATCTTTTAGCCCCTACTACCGGCAATGAAAGAATGAAGGACATATTGCAATACGCTAAAGGCTTTGTGTATTACGTCAGTGTTACGGGAGTTACCGGAGCAAGAAAAAGCCTGCCCGAAACAATTAAATCAAAGGTAAAGGAAATTAAGAAAATAAGCTCTATACCTGTAGGAGTCGGCTTCGGCATATCTTCCAAAGAACAGGCAAAAGATATCGCTAAATCTGCCGATGCAATAATTATAGGCTCAAAAATAATTCAATTTATAGAAGATAATATTAACGACAAACCGGCAATGCTTAGAAAGATAGCAGAATTCTCATCCGGTATAAAATCAAGCTTATAAATATACGGTATGCTTTTATTCAAATCAAAAAATGGCAAAAAGGAACAGGGCAAGCCTGCCATACCGGAAGGTTTATGGGTTAAGTGTCCAAGCTGCAGCGAAATTATTTATAAAAAGGAATTAGAAAGGAATCTTGAGGTTTGCCCGAAATGCAATTACCATTTCAGGCTTAAGGCGCTTAGAAGAATAGAAATAATATTCGATGAGGGCAGTTTTAAGGAACTTTTTCGAGATATCGAACCTGCCGATGTATTAAATTTTACGGATACGAAAAAATACAAAGACAGACTTAAGGAAGATGCCGAGAAAACCGGGCTTTCCGATGCGGTTGTTGCCGGCGAAGGAAATATCCACGGAATAAGAACGGCAGTCTCCATTTTCGATTTTAATTTTATGGGTGGCTCAATGGGAAGGGTCGCAGGGGAAAAAATCGCAAAGACATTTGAATATGCTATTGCAAATAACCTTCCCGTCCTGATTTTTTCGTCTTCCGGCGGAGCAAGAATGCAGGAAGGTATCTATTCTCTTATGCAAATGTCTAAGACCGTAGCGCTGGTTTCGGAATTTAACAGGACGGGCATGCCCTATATTTCGGTTCTGACCGACCCTACTACCGGAGGCGTATCGGCGAGTTTTGCGACTTTAGGCGACGTTATAATTGCCGAACCCAAGGCGCTTATAGGATTTGCCGGTCCGAGGGTAATAGAAAAGACTATTCATCAGAGCCTTCCCGAAGGTTTTCAAAGGTCGGAATACTTATTGGAACACGGAATGATAGATATGATAGTAGAGAGGAAAGATCTAAAGGATGTTTTAAAAAATCTGCTGATTCTTTTTACTAATGGGTAGCGCGATTAAAGAATTTGATGCGATATACGGCTTAAGCGGTTTTTCGATGAATTTCGGACTCGAAAGGATAAAAGCTTTAATGCGGTATGCCGGTAATCCGCAGGATAAGTTAAAAACCGTACATATAGCCGGAACGAACGGAAAAGGGTCTGTAAGCAGATTCATTTACGGCATATTGGAAGAACATGGTTTAAATGTAGGACTTTATACTTCTCCGCATTTAGTAACTTTTTCCGAAAGAATAGAGGCAGGCGGAGAAAAAATAAGCGACAGCGATCTGGAAAGGCTCAATAAATTTTTCGGTAAAATAGTTTCCGAAAAGGATGATTTTAAAAAATTAGGCGCTCCGTCTTTTTTTGAACTGACTACCGCAATATGCTTTCTTTATTTTTTTGAAAAGAAAGTTGACGTAGCCGTTATAGAAGCTGGTTTAGGAGGGAGACTCGATGCAACAAACATAATAAAAAAGCCGCTTCTGTCTGTAATTACCAATATATCTATGGACCATAAAGATATACTAGGAGGTTCTCTTAGAAAAATTGCCCTTGAAAAAGCCGCTATAATTAAAAGAAATTCTATTGCGGTTTGCGGAGATAAAAACAGTAAAATAAACGGATGCATAAAAAATTACGCTTTAAGCTTAAATGCCCGATATTACACTTCAAACGTCGTCAAACTATTGAAAAAAGGAAATTCATATAATTACAGCGGACTTAATACCGAAATAAAAAATATAAAACTGCCGAATTTTGCGTTGTATCAGAAATATAATTTAAAACTCAGCCTTTTATCAGCAGAAATTCTTTCTATGCATTACAAAAAGAGCCTGAAATTAAAGTTAAATGACGATTCTGTAAGGAATGGAGTATTAAAGTTTAAAAATGAAGGACGTTTTGAAATAATTAAGTATAAAAACAGCGATATAATTTTAGACGGCGCCCATAATCCTGACGGGATTAAAAATCTTATCATTTCTGTGAGAAATTTTTTTAAAGGAAAAAATTTTATAATTATTTTTGCCGTTATGAAAGATAAGGATTATAAAACAATTTTAAGAAGACTTTCTGCTTTAGGGGGAGACATTATTTTTTGCGGTTTGGATAACGAAAGAGCTATGGACGGGAACGATTTAAAAAAACTTTCTTTGCAGAACCGTTATTTTAAAAAAGTTTTTACGGCAGATAATGTAAAAGATGCATTGGAAACTGCCGTTAATAATAAAAAAAAAGACGAGGTTATACTTGTTTGCGGCTCTTTATACCTTATAGGAGAATTTAAGAAAACCGTTATAATTTAATCGCATTAAATTTATGAAAAAAATTTCGTTTGTCTTCTTAATTCTGGCTGTTTTGTCCTGCATAAATACAACGGACGCTAAAATTTCGTACGCAATTGAACCTGAAACAGTACCCATACATATTTTGTCAGACAAAGTGGTCTATAATAAGAATAAACATACCTATATTTTTACCGGAAACGTAATAATAAAGCGTAAAAAATTTACTTTAAAAGCGGATAAGGTTGTCTATTTTTACAAAACGGATTATGCGGTTGCTACGGGAAACGTTATAGTGAATTCAAAAGGAACGATTACCAAGGCTAAAAAACTTAAAGTATATTTAAAAAGCAGAATAGGAACCATTTATAATTCGCACATACATTATCTGGATAAAAATATTTATGTTTACGGCGATAAAATATATCATAAAGGCAAAGGCTTTTATCAAGTGAAGGACGGCTATCTGACGTCGTGCAAAAGAACCCCGCCGTCATGGAAACTGTATTCGTCTTTTTCGGATATATATGAAGGGAGTTATGCCTATTCCTTTAACTCTATTTTTTATATCCGCAACGTGCCTATTCTATATTTACCAATTATGGTTACTCCCATTAAAGATAAAAAATCCTCAGGACTCTTAATACCCACTATGGGTTACAGTTCTCTTACCGGTTATCAAGCCGGTGAAGGCTATTATTTCGATCTGGGCAGGTCTCAGGATTTAACTTATAATTTAAATTATTACAGTTATTTAGGTTACGGAAATTCGTTGAAATACAGATACAGCCTAAATCCATATTCGCATGGTTCTATATACGGTTTTTATATGCACGAAGATGATGACCAGAAAAGCCTAAGTATGTCGCCTAATTTAACGCGGTATCTTTTATTTTCGCATAATATGGATTTTTTTGGCAATCTTGCGTTAAAAACAAACTTGAATATCCCGTCTGATAATTCATTTTATGCCGATTTTTCGACCAGCGTTTATCAGATGACGAAAAACAGGCTGTCGTCTAATTTTTCGGCTACTTACGATTCCGACGGCTATTCCGCAAGAATGAACTTTCTAAGGCTGGATAACTTATTTATTCCCAACTATACCACGGTTGACGAATACCCGGCTTTTTCGTTAGACGGACAATCCAAACTCGGAGATTTTTTAAACAACCCCTTGTATTTTAATTTACATTCGTCTTTTGACGTTTTCAGAAGCCCGGCATATCTGAACGATGAAAGATTGGATATATATCCTCAGGTGTATATGCCGCTGAGAATTATAAACGGCATCCATATAACCCCAAAGGTGGGAGTAAGGGACACAGGTTATTTAAATATTACGGACGGATATACGGCGCTTTCTTCCGGTGACAAAAACAGACAGGTCTATTATGCCTCTTTAAACGACAATACGACCCTCTTTAACAATTATGCCGTTTCTTCTAAAAATCACAGCGGTTACTTGGCTTTCTTAACGCCGTACGTAAATTATAACCTTGTCAGACCTGTTAATCAATCCGGTATTCCGTTAATAGACCAGACGGATTACATTCCGCAGGAAAGCGCATTTAAATACGGTTTTAATTTTAATCTCGAAGGCTACTCGAATAAAGGAGTAAATAATTTACTAAGGTTAGGCATTTATCAGTATCATTCTGTTTCAGGCAATTTTATAAATCCGGTAAATTATTTTAATTACGATAACGCAAATTCGGATATCATTGCAAGAATCAAGGTGCATCCTATTTCTAATCTGTATTTTTTCGGGAACGGAAGCTACGACGATTATAACTATATATTTCACGATTATAACGTAAACTCGCAGATTACCGATTTCAGAAAAGATTCTTTCGGTATAGGATATACGGAAATAAATGATGTACAGGGTTATCTTACGGCGCTGGATATGTTTAATTCTGCAGATCCCAACTTTTTTCCGCAGACGACGTCCTCGATTACCGATCTTAATACCCTTTCCTACACAAGTTTATCCGCTAATCTGAGTATTATCGACGGTTTTAGCGTCAATACGACCGAAAATATAGACCTTACGGTGCATAAAGATATATCTAATTCTATAGGCATAACTTATCAGACGGGCTGTATAGGCTTTATAGCAAATTATATGAATCTGCCCTATTTTCACCAGTGGGCGTTTTCTTTCGGCTTAGTACTCAGGGGCATAGGAACATACGGTTTCGGCAATATGGTCTCGCCCGGCGCCGGATCATCCGGACTGTCAATAAGCGGTCTCGGATTCAACAACGGTTTATGAGCTTTATATCTGTTTGAGCAGTTTAAATTTAAGAGGACTTTTAATTTATGAAAATGTATTTAGTCACCGGCGGTTTCGGTTTTATAGGTTCAAATTTTATCCGTTACGTTCTGGATAATAAGAAAGACATTTTTATAATTAACGCAGATAAGGTAACCTATGCCGCAAACCCCGAAAATCTTGCAGGTTATACCGCAAATTACAAATTTTACAAAGCGGACATTGCAGATAAAACTGCATTATCGAAAATTTTTATCGAAAATAAGATAGACTGCGTAATTAATTTTGCAGCCGAATCCCATGTTGACAGGTCTATTGCCGACCCGGGAATTTTTATCAAAACAAATGTGGAAGGAACCCTTAACCTTCTGGAATTATCCTTAAAACATAACGTTGAGAAATTTCTTCAGATTTCTACCGACGAAGTTTACGGTTCTTTGGGCGCTTCAGGAAAATTCAGCGAAGAAACTCCGTTATCGCCGCGCAGTCCGTATTCCGCTTCTAAAGCGGCATCGGATATGCTTGCAATGTCGTTTTTTCATACTTACAATATGCCTGTTTTAATATCCAGATGTTCTAATAATTACGGACCCTACCAGTTTCCGGAAAAATTGATTCCTTTAGTTATAATCAATGCATTAAATAATAAAGATATACCTTTATACGGGGACGGGAAAAACGTAAGAGACTGGATATACGTGTCCGATCACGTTAAGGGCATTTGTTCGGTTTTAGAGAAGGGTAGGGCAGGTGAAATATATAATATAGGCGGCGACTCCGAAGCTGAAAATATTGATATAATTATACATATATTAGATAAGCTTAATAAACCGCATTCATTGATTAAGTACGTTAAGGACAGGCAGGGTCATGACAGGAGATATGCCATGGATTTTTCTAAAATTAACGCCGAAACAGGATTTTTACCGGAATATAATATAGAAAAAGGTATGGATTATACGATAAACTGGTACATAAAAAACGAAAACTGGTGGCGGAAAATATTATCGGGAAATTACAAAGAATATTATAAAAAAATGTATGAAAACAGATGAGGTTTTATAATGTTAAAGATTGCTCTTATCGGTTCGACGGGTATGCTCGGCATAGACGTAAATTCTGCTCTCAAAGGGGTAAATTTTCTTATCAGGAATTATAATTCCAATAATTTAGATATAGCCGACCCGCAGGCGGTCAACGATGCGGTTAGCGGTTTTAAGCCGGATTACATTATTAACTGTGCCGCATATACAAACGTGGACGGAGCAGAAACGGAAAAAGAAAAAGCCGATGCCGTTAATAATATAGGAGTGCAAAATTTAGCAGAAGCGGCATTGAATACAGGTTCTAGAATTATACATATAAGCACGGATTACGTGTTTGACGGATCAAAAAGGACGCCATATGCGGAAGACGATGCGCCTAACCCGATAAACGAATACGGTTTGTCAAAACTAAGAGGGGAAGAAGCTTTGAAAAACTCAGGGGCAAGCTATATAATATTAAGGACTTCATGGCTATACGGCAAAAACGGTAAAAATTTCGTGAACACTATTTTAAAATTAGCAGACAGCCAGAAAAAAATAGAAGTTGTGGATGACCAGTTCGGCAGTCCTACATATACAAAAGACGTGGCATATGCCATATCCGAAATAATTATCAAAGACAATTCCAAAAACGAAATTTATCATTTAACTAACGAGGGATATGCTTCCTGGTTTAAATTTGCTCTAGAAATAATGAATGTTTTTAAAAGGACAAATTGCGAAATTATACCCATATCTTCGGATAAATCAATAAGACCGGCAAAAAGACCTGTTTACAGCGTTTTGGATAATTCTAAAATTAAAGAAGATTACGGCATAGAACTGAGACCGTGGAAAGATGCGCTTAAAAAATACTGCAACGATATAGGGTATTTTATAATTTGAAAAAATTTAATTAAGGTATATAATTATAATATCTAAATAATATTATTAGATGTCTAAAAAAAATTATTTAATTTATAATTTTAATAATTTTAAGACGGAGGTTTAAATTGTATGAAAAAGTTTATCTTAACCGTTTTTATTGTTTTAGCCGCTTCTTTTGCGGTCAGCTTTTCAATTTTAACTAATGCAAACGCCAAGACGATGCCCATGACGCCTAAAAATTCAAAATTAATAGCCCGTGGCAAGAAGCTGTTCTATTCTAAAGATATCGGAACCAACGGTTTTTCATGCGCCACGTGTCATGTTTACAGCGCTGGAACCTATATAAATTTACACGGAAGAGGGATGGTTATCAGACCTATTAAAAACGCGGCAAAAAAAATGGCGGAATTCGACAAAATTCACCATATGCATATGACCGTTAAAATGAAAGACAGAATGTGCGTCAAATACGCACTCAAGGGGCACATTTCTAAAAGCAACCTTGAAGTATTAACTGCATACGTGGATTCTTTGAAATAAAAATTTCAAGAAACTTTAACTTATATTAAAGCGCTTTCGTTGCAAATGGAAGCGCTTTGTTTTTTATAAATATCAGATCAGTTTAATGAATAAATCTTTTTTTGCTAAAATAAGAAGCAGGTTCCTTACCGGATTAACCGTTATAATTCCGGGAGCTATAACTATTTTTATAATAGTGTGGCTTTTAAGGGAAGTTAACAGGATTTTTAATCCCTTTTCTTTTTTTCTAAAAAAATATATCCATATCTATATACCGGATATCGGATTAGCGCTTTTGTTTCTCTTGATTCTCGCTTCAGGTTTTTTAATTACAAATTGGTTCGGCAGGGCAGTTATAAATTTTTACGAAAATTTTATGCTGAAAATACCTGTCGTAAATCTGCTTTATAAATCCACTAAGCAATGGGTTGATATATTTTCCCCCGGTAAAAGTTCGTTTAAAAAATTTGTGCTGGTCAGATATTCCGGAGATAAATTTATATACGGTTTTTTAACGTCTCATACCGGAATACAAAGTGAAAATAAAGAAGATTATGCGGTAGTTTATATTCCGACGAACCATCTCTATATAGGTATGAATATAATAGCCAAAAAAGACGATATAATCGAAACCGGACTTAAAGTCGAACAGGGAATACAGATTGTTCTTTCGGCAGGTATAGCGTTTCCGGAAAAATTGTAATATAAAAAGAATCGGTTTTTAAATGCATAACAGATTTTATATCGAGGAGAAAATAGAGAATCATCCGGGAAAAGAGATTGTTCTGGAATCGATATCCGCGCATGTTAAGGCTTTTCGCAAAAAAATAGGCGATGAGATTAAGCTCTGCGACGGATTAGGTACGGTTTATTCCGCTAAAATAATTAAAATAGCCAAGAAGAATATTAATATTGAATTGATATCAAGCAAAAAATATTCGGAAGATAATATTAAAATTTATCTTTTCCTGCCGCTTATTACGTCTCATATAATGGACCAGCTTATCGCAAGGGTTTGCGAACTCGGCGTAAGCAATATTTTTCCGGTGATTACGGAAAGATCTATTAAATTAAAAAGCGAAAAAGAAATAAATTCTAAACTGTCCAAGTGGGATAAAATTTCAAAAGGGGCAATGATTATTGCAGGAAAAAATTTTTCAACCGTTATAAATAAACCCGCAAATTTAGCCGGCGCTTTTAAATCGGCGGAAAATTTTGACGCAAAATTAATAGCTTCTCCCGATGCAGATTTGTCGTTAAAAAACTATATAGAAAGCCTTGATTTTAATAAAGCTCACATTTCTATAGGCATATTTATAGGTCCGGAGGGCGATTTTTCTCCGTCGGAATTAAGATTGTCAAAAGAATACGGATTTACGCCCGTTAAATTGTCTAATTATATTATGAGCACATTTGTCGCTTCCATTTATTCGGTTTCAAATTTAATGTGTTTTGCTTTTTCTGATAATAATTATGCGTCTTAAATTTATAGAACTTTTCGGATTTAAAACATTCCCCGATAAAGTAAGAATACCTTTTCATCCCGGTATAAACATAATAGTCGGTCCCAACGGATGCGGCAAAACTAATATTGTAGATGCAATCAGGTTTATTCTGGGAGAGCAGAATTTAAAAGATTTAAGACTCAAGAATATGAACGATATAATCTTTCATGGTTCCAATATACGCAACCGGTCATCCGTCGCTTTATGCAGGGGTGTATTTGAAAACGATTCAGGCGGCAGTTTCAGATATAAAGATTTTTCGGAAATAATGGCTGAGAGAAGGCATTTTAAGAATAAGGAAACGGAATACAGAATTAACGGAATTTCGGTCCCTTACAGGCAATACTTAGATTTTTTCAATGAAAGCGGCATGTCTAAACATTATTCTATAATAGATTCTTCCAAAATTAACGCACTCTTAAATTATAAGCCCAATGAATTAAGACTTTTTTTTGAAGAGGCGTCCGGAATAACGAAATATAAAATCCAAAAAAAATCGGCATCGAAAAAACTGGAAGCGGCAGTAAACAATCTTCTGAGAATAGGCGATTTGTTTAACGAGGTTAATATGCAGTTAGGTTTTTTGGAAAAGTCGTCAAAAAAATTAGACGAGTATAAAAAACTTGAAACGGAAAAAAGGCGTTACGAACTGGCTTTATACGACAGGACAAAAAGAAAAATAATGTCGGAAATAGATAAATATAAAAAAGAGCTTGAAAATTGTTCTTTACAGCTTGCGGCGGCGTCGGCAAAAGAAAGTTCTATGCTTAGCGTTTTAACAGACGCAAAAACCTCTTTCGATAAGGCTGAAGCGGAATATAAGCTTCTGTCGGATAAAAAAAACGGATATTTGGTAGAGCTTGCCAAACTTAATTCGGATATAGAATACGGTAAGGTAAAAATAAATAGTTTAGAATCTGAAATTTCAAGAAAAATCCAAGAAATTGAAGAGCAAACCCGTTCAAAAAATATAAATGCGGAAAAACTGTCTAATTTGAAAAACAATTTGACGGCAAATGAATCTAATCTTAAGAATATCCGCGAAAAATTAAATATTTCAAATCAATCAGTATCGGAAAAAAGAGGTTTGGTAATAAAAACAAAAGAAAACATAGAAAATATAAACGACGAAATATTCGAAATTATAGAAAAATCGCAGAATGATAACAATAAATTGCTTTTCATCAGAAAAAACATTAAAAATATCGAAACAAAAATTAACGATATAAAAAATTTTATGTCTAAAATTTCTGCAGAAATAGAGGAGACAGGTTCTGCTTTAAACGAAAAAATAAAATCGCTCGGTGAGATTGAAACGGCTGCCGAAATTTTAAAAAAAGAATATTCAGACAGTAAAATTAAGCTGTCCGAATATTCCGGACAGCTGAGCGAATACCGAACAAGAAAGGACGCATTAGAGAAAGAACTTTTAAAAATAGACATAGATATATCCAGGTTAGCTGATTTTATAGATAACAGGGAGGCGTTTTCTGAAGGAACCAAAAATTTTTTGAAGGCAAATAAAGATTATGAAGCCTGCCCTTTATCGGACTTTTTAGAAATCGAATCTGGTTTTGAAAATGCCGTATCGAGGGTCGCCGGAGAATTACTCGAAGCAGTTTTGGTCGATAATATGAAAGATGCGGAAAAAGCATTAAGCTATGCAAATAATAATAAATCAGGAGAAATAAAAATTTTTGTTCCCGGCATGAAAAAGGAAAAGCTCTTTAAGCCCGAAAATTTTGCCGAAAATATAAAGAAAGAATTGAACATCATACCGTTGGAAGATAAAATTGCTTTAAACCGGCATAATTTACTTTTAGAAGATATAGGCGTTAATTTTTATTATTGCAATAATAAAAACGATATTCTGGAATATATTAACAAAAACGGTTTTTTCCCTGAGGTAAATATTATTACCGATGACGGCGTAATATTTTTTTCCGACGGGTTTATATCCGCCGGTAAAAATAAAAATCTCGAAAGTCAAAATTTATTCATAAACAAAAAGAAATTATCCGAATACAGAAAAATCAGGCTTGAAAAACAAAATGAATTCAATCGGGAAGAATCGCTGTTTAATTCAAAGCAGGCTGAAATTAACGGGCTCAGCGTTAAAATAGACAATCTCGGCGGGAAAATTAAGTCTAACGAGATGGCGGGATTAACCGTAAAAAACGATATTAAACACTTGGAAAGCATGTTAATTAAATCAAAAGAAAGGTTCGATATATCGGTTAGCGAGCTTAACAATCTTGAAAATGAAAGAACCGCAAGCGTTAGGGAAGAGGAAAATTTAAAAGAAGAAATTTTAATTTTGGAAAACGAACTAAAATTAAAATCCGCCGAGAAAAATAGCATAGAAACAAGGCTCCATGATTACGAAAGCGAATTCGAAAAGGCGAAGGAAGATGAAACTGCGCTAAAAATAGAGATCAATTCCGTCGAACAAAATATTAATTTTCTCAGGAAGCAGATTAGAGATTTAGAATCTAATATTTTAAATTACGGGAAAAGAATAAAATCCCTGTCTGAGCAAAAAGAAAAAATGTCGTTAGACTTAGAGGATACTATTAAAGGTTTATCGTCAAAGCAAAAAAATATAGAAATTACGGGTGAATCTTTAAAATCGGCGGAAAGCAATATTAAAGATACGGAAAATAAATTGGAAATGCTGAAAGAAAGTATTAACAACGCGGAAAAGGATTTAGAAAATGCAAACAGGCAGAAACTGAATACGGATAAGAAAAAGGATTCGTTGCAAACTTACATAGATATCAATAGCGAAAAACTTGCCGAGCTCGAATCGGGCAGAGATTTAAACAGCTTGCCTGCAGGATCCGAACAGGAGGAGGACAGGGAATTTATAGAAAGTATATCCGGCATTAATAACGAGGATATTAAAAAAGCCATCGAAGAACTCAATCTAAGAATCAAAGAACTTGGCGATATTAATATGAATGCCGCAAAAGAGTACAAAGATGCTTTAGACAGACTCGACTTTCTGGGCAAACAAAAAGCAGACCTTGAAAATTCAATCGAAACCCTGCGGGGCGTCATAAAGCAATTGGATAACGTATCAAAAGAGAAATTTAATTCCAGCCTTGCCGGTATAAGGCAAAAATTTAAAGAATTGTTTACATTTTTATTCGGCGGAGGACATGCCGATATATTAAACGTGGTTTCGCGAAATTTTGACGAAGCGGGTGAAAATGAAGAGCAGTCCGATGCGGATTTGTCCGGAATGGAAATAAATGTCCAGATACCCGGAAAAAAGTTTTCCGGAATAAATATTTTATCTCAGGGAGAAAGGGTTCTCGTAGCGGTAAGTCTTTTATTTTCGATTTTTCTTGTGAAAAAAACCCCTTTTTGCGTTATTGACGAAGTGGATGCCCCCTTAGATTATGCAAATAACGCCAGATATAATAAATTAATAGAGGAAATATCAAATTATTCCCAGATAATTTTAATAACGCATAATAAAAAAACCATGGAAATAGGGAAAAATATTTTTGGCGTCACTTCTAAGCATCCTGGTATTTCCGGAATCGTATCCGTTTCGATGAATTAAAAAAACAAAAAAAGGAGTTATATACCGATGAAAATGTTTGAAAAATTTAAAAATTTAGCGGAAAGCCTTAAAAAAACGAAGCAGGGATTATCTGACAAAATAAATTCTATCTTTAGCGCAGGTAAAATAGAGAGCGCAGATATAGATAAAATAGAAGAGGCTTTAGTATTATCGGATATATCGTATCATACGGCTTCCGAGATAATAGAAGGCGTAAAAAAAAGAGTTTTAAAAATTAAAGATCCGACGCCTGATATTATAAAACAAGCGCTGAAAGAAGAAATAATTTCTAAAATATCGGTTGAATTTACTGAAATAAAAGCGGACAGCGAAAAAAATGTTTTTATAATAGTCGGCGTAAACGGAGTGGGGAAAACCACGACTGTCGGAAAGCTCGGTAAATATTACGCGGACAGAGGCAAAAAAGTTATCATAGCGGCATGCGATACTTTCAGGGCGGCCGGAAAAGAACAGATTGAATTGTGGGGCAGAAAAACGGGCATAGAGGTAGTTTCCGGCAAAGAAAATCAAGACCCGGCATCGGTAGCGCATGATGCCGTCCAACGTTTTAAAGAAAAAGATTATAATCTTCTCCTCATAGACACGGCAGGCAGACTTCATAATAAAAAACATCTTATGGAAGAATTGTCAAAAATAAAAAGGGTTATATCGAAGTCGTCGGGCAAGGAGCCGGATGAAGTTCTGATAGTTATAGATGCCGGCTTAGGTCAGAATTCTTTAGTTCAGGTTGAGCAGTTTAAGGCTGTTATGGATATTACCGGTGTAATAATAACAAAATTAGACGGTTCTGCGAAAGGCGGCATTATAATAGATATAATACATAGGTTTAACCTTCCGGTAAGATTTATAGGAACGGGAGAATCTCCCGATAATATATCGGAATTTTCTCCCGGAATTTTTACCGATAACCTTATTTAAATTTAAATAATAAGTATAGGGTTATTTAATTTCTATTTTTTTCGGAGATGCGCTTTTGCTTTTCTTAAGGGTTATTTCCAGCACTCCGTCTTTCAGCGTTGCCTCCGCTTCGTTTTTTTCAACTTCGGAGGGCAGGTCGATTATCCTGTAAAAAGAACCGTATTGAATTTCCTGACGGTAAAAATTTTCTTTTTTTTCTTCTTTTTCCTGTTTATGCTCTCCTTTTATCGTAAGCTGATCGCCGTTGACTTCTATAACGATATTTTCTTTTGGTATCCCCGGCACTTGCGCTTTAACGACTATGTTGTCATTCTGTTCTACGACATCTACCGCCGGCTCAATGTAGCCTGCCGTGTTTCTCGAAACAGGGCTGAAAAAATCGAAAAAATTTTTTTCGATTTCATTCCTTAAAGGATAAAAAGGGTCAAATTTAACAAGCTTTTTCATAATTTAAACCTCCTTAACATAAAAAATATAATATACCTAATTAAAATATACCATAGAAAAATAATTTTTCAAGAACGGCAAACCGCCGCTTTACAAAATTAATAAAAAATTATAAAATCATACAATTATGGATTATAAAAAAGCAGGCGTAGATATAGAAGCCGGAAAAAAAGCCGTTTCGGATATCGCTTCTATGGTAAAAAGCACTTATACCAAAGGTGCGATAGATAATTTCGGTTTATTCGGCTCCCTGTTTTCTATAGGAGAACTTAATTATAAAAACCCTGTTTTGGTTTCCGGAACGGACGGCGTAGGCACTAAACTTAAGATAGCTTTTGCCGCAAACAAACACGACACGATAGGAATAGACCTTGTGGCTATGAGTATTAACGATATCGCCTGTCTCGGAGCAAAGCCCCTTTTTTTCTTGGATTATATATCAACATCGAACTTAAACCCGGATATTATTAAAGAAATAGTTACGGGAATAACCGCAGGTTGCAAAGAAGCAAAGTGTTCGCTTCTGGGCGGAGAAATGGCAGAAATGCCGTCTTTTTACAGTTCCGGCGAATATGATTTGGCAGGTTTTGCCGTAGGAATTGTCGAAAAAGAAGAAATTATCGACGGAAGGGAAATAAAAGAGGGGGATAATATCATAGGCATAGCTTCAAGCGGGCTGCATTCCAACGGCTATTCTCTCGCCAGGAAGATTGTTTTTGAAATGATGGGTTTAAATATAAACGATCCTTTGCTTAAAGACGGAAGAACAGTTAAGGACACTCTGTTAGAACCTACTATCATTTATTCGGAACTTATCCGTTCGCTTAGAGAGAAATTTAAAATTAAAGGAATCGCACATATAACGGGCGGAGGGATAACGGAAAATTTAGTAAGGATACTTCCCGAAAATACCGTTGCCGAAATCGACAAAAATTCTTGGGTCTTACCGGAGCTTTTCAAACTGCTCAAAGAAAAAGGAGGACTGGACGAAACCGAATTTTACAGAGTTTTTAACGCAGGTATAGGCTTAGTTTTAGTGGTGGAAGACGGAAAAGCCGACGATGTTGTTTCTTTTATAAATGATGCTGTATATTTTAATTCAAAGCATTTTATGTCGTATAATATAGGCAAAATAACCCGCTCTAAAACCTCTGCGTCTGCGGTTAACCCCGCCGTAAACCTGTCCTAAATATAAAAATGCAAAAAAATTGTATTATTTTAGCTTCCGGAAACGGTTCAAACGCCTTAAACTTAATTAAACGGTTTTATATTAATAAAACCGGTTCAAGTTTGATTAATATATCTGCCTTAGTTTCAAATATTGAGAACGCGCCGGTTATAGACAAAGTTAAAAAAACGGCGCCGGATATTCCGGTACTGATTTTGCCTTATGCTTCGTTTTCCGAAAGAGACCGTTTTGAAAGCAGACTTGAAGCCTTAATAAAAAAATATAAAGCCGATTATATAATTTTGGCAGGTTTTATGAAAATACTTTCAGAAAAATTTGTTTCTAAATTTCCCAACAGAATAATCAATATCCATCCCTCCCTGCTTCCTGCCTTTAAAGGCAGGGAAGCCATAAAAAACGCATTTGAGTACGGGGTAAAATATACCGGTGTTACCGTTCATTACGTCACGCATGAAGTAGATGCCGGTCCGATTATATGCCAGGAAATAGTTAAGATAGATGATTCGGATACTTTGGAATCGTTAGAGGCAAAGGTTCATAAAGCGGAACATAAAATTTATCCGGTTGCTTTAGAAACTGTGCTGTCCTGCAATGCGCAATGTTAATTAATATAAACCGTTTATATATTTAAAATTTGAAACCTTTAAATATCAGCCGCGAAAATATATTCAGCAAATTAAAATTTATTTCCTACGTTGGTATTTTCGTAAATTTAATATTAACGATTGCCAAGTTCTATGTGGGAATAGTCGGAAATTCAGAAGCGCTTGTTGCCGACGGTTTTAACTCTCTCTCCGATATTTTTGCCGGATTTGTCGTTTATGTGTCCTTTAAGATATCGAACAAGCCTCAGGACAAAGAACATCCGTACGGACATGCAAAAGCCGAAATGATCGCGACTTTCATCGTGGCATTGATATTGATTCTTTTTGGAATTTCGATAATAGGGGTTTCCGCTTATAAAATTTATTTCCGTAAATTTGAAAAACCTGCCGTAGATACCTTGATAGTAGCTCTTGCGACTATAGTAATTAAAGAGATACTTTATAAGTGGACTCTAAGATGGGGCAGGCTTTTGAAATCGACTGGGTTGATTGCCACGGCCTACGACCACAGAAGCGATGTCATTGTATCTTTAGCCGTGGTAATAGGGATTCTTTTTGCCATAAAGGGTTATTACTATATGGATCCCATAGCCGGAATAGTGGTCAGTTTTTTTATTTTCCGGCTTGCCGTCAAACTTATAAGGGAGTCTATCGGCAATCTTATGGATGAAAGCCCCCCGGTTTTTTTCGTCGATAAAATAAAAAATATAATTACATCCGTAAAAGGGGTCGAAAGAATTACGGATATAAAAGTAAGAAAATCAGGTCCTTATTTTTATATAGACGTAGAGATAGAAATCAATCAAAATATGACTGTCAAAATGTCCCACGATATTGCAGAAAACGTTAAAAGCAGTCTTATGCAGTCCAATATTTATATAAACGACGTTATGGTGCATATAAATCCTTTTGAAAATTGATGCGCCGCATGACAAAAGTCACATTAATCCGTTTTGAATAATATTATAATCATATAATAAGCTATGGATATATATGTTCAGATAAAAAACAAAAAAGGCGAAGTTTTCAAAGTCGTTAATTTCGGAAGGGAAGAATATTTATCGTCTTTTAAAGAACGCCTGGCAAAATCAAGCGAAACCGGAGACGGCGATTTTCCGGTTTTTTACGGCGAGTTTAAAGCGGGCAATTATCTCGACGTTAAAAAAGTTAAAAAATTAAAGGAAGAAGTTAAAGCCATAGCGGCGACTGTCGGAAAAGATATGGAAAATTATAAAGAAATTATACAAAAAAGGACGAAGCTGGAAAACGAAATTATAAACCGGTCATCATTGAAAAGTTTAATGGCGATAGGCATGCAAAGGCTGGAAGAATTGCTGGAGCAGGGAGAAGAAAAACCGGAAGCCGGAACTAAACCGGAAACTGAAATTGACAGAGACGAAATTATGGCAGAATTAGATTCTATGCGGAAAGAAATAGGCAGACTTTCGGAAAGCGAACATTTATTAGAAGCGGAGAGGAAAACATTTCAAGATGTATTCGATATCGAATTGCTGTTTGATATTTTATCGGAAAGCGCTAAATCTTCCTCAGGCATATATGTAAAAAATTAATTTGTTTTTTTTAAATCTATTTTGTATTCGTTTATTTTTTTTCGCAGGGTATTTCTGTTTATGCCTAAAAGTCTGGAAACTTTCAGCTGGTTAAAATTATATAGATTTAAGATTTCTTCTATAATGATTTTTTCGGTTAGTCCCATTATGGATTTATAGACGTCGTTAATTTCGGCATTCTTTACTTTTTCGGCGTAATTTTTTATCTTTTGCCTTATAATGTCTTCAAATGAATTGATTTCCGTTTTTTTATCTTTTAAACTTATATCGGTGTTTAAATTATTCTCGCCGTTGCCCAATATTCCGATGAAGTCCTCGGAATTCAATATAGATGAAGGAGACATAACCATACATCTTCTTATTGCATTTTCCAATTCACGGATATTTCCGGGGAAATTATACGACTGAATGAACGAAAGGGCGTCGCTGCTTAATCGTTTTTCAGGAATATTAAGCTCATTAGAAAACTTTTTTATAAAGAAGTCTGCTAAAATAGGTATATCCGATTTTCGTTCTCTTAATGGTGGCAGTGTAATTTCTATAACATTCAGACGGTAGTATAAATCTTCTCTGAATTTTGCATTCTTAATCATCGACTTAAGATTTTTATTTGTAGCGGCAATAATCCTGACATCGATTTTGACAGGTTTATCCGAGCCTACCGGTTCAACCTCTTTTTCCTGAATTACACGCAGAAGTTTCGCCTGAAGATTTAGAGGCATATCTCCGATTTCGTCTAAAAAGATAGTTCCGCCGTTTGCGCTGATAAATTTTCCTTCTTTTTTTTCGTTTGCGCCGGTATATGAACCTTTCTCGTGTCCGAATAGTTCGGATTCAAGCAGTTCCGAGGGGATCGACGGAGTATTGACAACAATAAACGGCTTATCGTTTCTTACGCTGTTTAAATGTATAGCTCTTGCTACGAGTTCTTTGCCGGTGCCGGATTCTCCAAGAATTAATACCGTGACACTGTTATGTGAAAGTTTACCTATGGTTTTAAAGACTTCCTGTATAGTTTTGGATTTGCCTACCAGCAGGGTATCTAGAAAATCTTCGGATTTTTCTATTTTTTTATCTGATGAATTATCGTTCTTTTTTATTTTTTCTATTATGCCCAGAATTTCTTCCAATTCGAAAGGTTTCGTTATATAATCATATGCGCCTTGTTTCATAGCATCTATAGCGTTTACCATAGTATTCTGGGCAGTCATAATTATAACGTTGGGCTTGACGTCTAATTTTCTCGTATAAGACAATACATCCATGCCGTTAATTTTTGGAATCCTTATATCCAGAAATATTGCAAAATATTCATTCTTCTTGATATGCGACAGCGCTTCCTCTCCGTCGGAAGCGGTATCGATATTAAATTCATCTTCCAGAAGTTTTTTTAAAACGTAAACCAAGCTTTGTTCGTCATCGACGATTAAGATTTTATGTTTTTTCATATCAGGTAGGTATCAAGCAAATCTTCCTTAACCACCGCGGAAACATTTTCCGGAATCGATACTAAGGAATTCATATAGCCGAGAGAACTTATCATAGCAGGTCCGGATTTTTTATAAATTTCCGAATATACGGAGCCGTCTTTATAAAAAGTATGCGCAGGTATAAACTCTCTTCTTTTATTGCTCTTAATATACTCGAATGCGGATTTTGATTTAATTATCCGCATTCGGCTGTTTATTTTAATATGCCGGTTAATAAAAGGCTTAACGAATACGGCAAGGCAGGTATAAAAGGCGAGCGGATTTCCGGGGAGCATAAAAACCGGTATTTTTTTATTAATCAACCCGAATGAGAACGGCTTTGCAGGTTTTATTGCAACCTGCCTGAATTTAATTTTGAACCCGACTGATTCAAGCGCTTTACCGGTATAATCTTTATCGCCGAAAGAAGCGCCGGCGGAAGTTATAATTATTTTGCTGATTTTTGCCGCATATGACAAAGTTTCTTTTATTTCTTTTAAATCGTCTTTGCATATGGCGTTATTCAAAACGTCGCATCCGTTCTGCAGTAAAAAGTTTTCTGCCAGTATGCCGTTAGAATTATAGATTTTGCCGTATTTAGGCGAACTGTTAAAATCCATTATTTCGTTGCCGGTAGAAATAATGGATACCGGTATTTTTTCATAGACCTTTATTTTTTTAATATTGCAAGATGAAAGTAATGATATGTTTTCAGGAGTCAATCGCGTGTTTTTGTTTAAGATTATATCGCCTTTTTTAATATCCTCGCCTTTTTTCCTGACATTTTTATCGGGTTTTATCGGAGACTTTATAATAAGACAGCCGTTCTCTACCGCAGCATCTTCTAAGGGAATCACGGCGTCAAACGCTTCGGGAAGGTATCCCCCCGTCATTATGCGCACTGCAGAATCGTGTTTTTTCTGAGTTTTTAATGGGCTCCCCGCATATATAACTTTTTTATCAATTTCTAATTTTATGCTTGTATTAGCCGCTTTTGAAACGAAGTTTGAATTTACGGCGTATCCGTCCATTGCCGAGTTATTTTCGGCAGGATAATTTATTTTAGATACTACATCGCTATAAGCAACCCTGTCTAACGCATTAAGCAGCGCTATGTTTTCCGGTCTTAAATATATAGCGGCAGAATCGATCAGGTTGTACGCTTCATCGAACCGTATCATTTTTATCGGGCTATCTTAAGGACTTCGCCGGGGTAAATAGAATTAGGATTTTTTATATTATTAGCGGCCATGATGTTTTTAATGTTTTCATGAAATTTTGACGAAATGGCATAAAGGGAATCTCCGAATTTTACTCTGTAATGCAATAATGCGGTTTCAGTTTTTTTATGGCTTCCGTTGCCGATATACGAATATCTGATATCAGGATTTCCGCCGCCTTTTAAAAATATTTTTTCGCCCGAATGAATATCGTTCCCTCTGATATGATTTATGCTTCTAATATAATTTAAGGACAGGTGAAATTTTTGGGATATGCTCCATAAAGTCATGCCCGGTTTTACTATAATATAAGTTAAGCCGGCATTGCTATAATTCTTAATAGTATTAATAGTATTACCAGTATTGGCAGTATTGGATTTGACGGTATTCTTTGCCCCCGGAATAGTGATTCTTTCGCCTACTTTAAGTATTGAATAATTATTAAGCCCGTTGTATCTTTCGATAGTTCCAAGCGGCACGCCGTATTTAGAAGCTATTCCCAAAAGCGTATCACCGGGTTCGACGGTGTAAACGGTATTATTCTCAGGTCTGGAGTAAGAGGTATAAACGATATGGGGCTGCTTGACCTTGTAGGGTTTAACATATTTAAAATTTTTTATAAACCTGCCGTAATCTTTTGCCGGTATATTCAGCATAAATCGCGGGTCGTTGGGGGGAGTCGCGTTTCTTAACAGTTCGGGATTCATTTTATGAAGCCTGTATTCGGAGATGCCGATGCATTTCGCTAAATCGTACAGACTTGCCGAAAAAGGAACGTTTACCTGTTTAAACTTAATCGGTTTTTTATAATCTATGTTATGAAATCCGAAATTTTGAGGATCCTTTGCGATTATTGCCGCAGCAATAATTTTTGGAACGTATCTCCGTGTTTGTCCGGGTAAAAGATATGGTCTGTTTTGGGAAATCGTCCAGAAATTTCCTCCCGGATATAACGACAGAGCTCTTTCTATGGTTAATTCTCCGGAATTATAAGCGGCAGCGGCAAGGTACCAGGAGCCGAATTTATTAAAAAGGTCTTTTAAATATTCGCCTGCAGCATATGTCGATTCTACGGGATTTCTTCTCTCGTCAACCCACCAGTTTATCGTCAAACCGAATATTCTTCCCGTTGACGGTATAAACTGCCACATGCCGCTGGCTCCGGCATAAGAATACGCCGTAGGAGAAAAACCGCTTTCAACCATTGCAAGATAAGCCAGGTCGTTCGGCAGTCCTAATTTTTTAAAAACTTTTTTAATCATAGGAATATATCTTTCCGATCTTGAAAGCGCATATTTAAAAAACTTTCTCCCCGAAGTTTGATAAAAATGTATATAATGTATTATTTCTTTGTTTATTATCATAGGGAATATATGGGACAAATTTTTTTGATATTGATAATTATTAAAATCCCCCTTTTTGGCTAAAAGACCTGAATCCGAAAGGTTGGAAGAATTTGCGGGAATTTTACCGGAGCCGGCTTTTACGTTTTCTTTTTTATTTTTTTTATTAATATTAATATTGTTAACGGATACTGCAGGGGAAGGCGATATTACCGTTACTTGGGCAGAACCGTCGTTTACGGGTTTTTTATTTTTGCGGTATGTGGTTTTAAATTTTATTTTTACGAAATCGGTGTTGCCGTTGCCGTTTAAATTTGAAGCATAGCAATCGGAAATTAAAAAAGCGGCAGTAAATATTGCGGTAAAAAAAACATAGAGCAAATTGATTTTTCTCATCGTTTATCAGTATATAAATTTATTCATTAACGTTAAATACCTGCGTAATTCCATCGTTTTAAATATTAAACATTAATGATTATAATGCCGATTAGCATAAATGTCAAATTTATCAAAGAAATTTTTATAAATTCTTGACAATTTTTCTTAAATTTGGTTAAGTATTAAATGGTTTAGATATAATATAATAAGTTTGTTTTGTAAGTTTGTATTTATATAATCAATTATAAAGGGGTTAAAAATGCAGAAAAAGTATTTGTTAGCGCCCGGACCGACTCCCGTTCCGGAACGCGCTTTAGCCGATATGGCGCTTCCTATAGTTCATCACCGCGCTCCTGAATATTCTGTTATACTTCAGGAAGTAAGGGATAATTTGAAATATCTTTTCCAGACCAAGCAGGAGGTTTTGATTTTTACTTCAAGCGGCACGGGGGCTATGGAAGGCTGCGTGTCCAATCTTCTTTCGGCGGGAGACCATGCGCTTGCCGTCAGAGGAGGAAAATTCGGAGAAAGATGGTTCGATATTTGCAAGGCATATTCCGTTAACGTAAAAGCTATCGACGTAGAGTGGGGGCATACCGTTTCTCCTAAAGCAATCGAAGACGCGTTAAACGAAGACCCTGAAATAAAAGCTGTTTACATACAGGCGTCCGAAACATCCACGGGCGTTTATCATCCCGTAAAAGAAATTGCCGATATAATTAAAAAAAGACCGAATACTATACTTGTTGTCGATGCTATTACCGCTCTCGGCGTAACAAACATTCCTCAGGATGAATGGGGCATAGACGTTGTGGTAACCGGTTCGCAAAAGGCGCTTATGCTCCCTCCGGGACTTGCGTTTGCTTCTTTGAGCGAAAAGGCATGGGGTTTCGTAGAGAAATCTACGCTTCCGAAATATTATTTTAATTTTAAAAAAGAAAAAAAATCTCTCGAAAAAAATCAGAATGCTTATACTCCTAACGTCCAGCTTATAGTCGGGCTAAGAGAGGTCTTAAGGGAAATTAAAGAGGAAGGGCTTGAAAAAGTTTTTAAAAGACATGCAAATCTTGCTAATGCGGTAAGAACTGCGGTGCAGGCAATGGGTTTAAAACTTTATACCGTAGATGAACCGTCAAATGCCCTTACGGCGGTTTGGGCTCCGGAAGGAATAGATGCCGGTAAGATAACAAAACTTATAAGAGAAAAATACGGAATTACAATAGCAGGAGGGCAGGATGCCGCTAAAGGCAAGATATTCAGGATAGCCCATCTCGGCTATGCAGGATGTTTCGACGTTATAACCGTTATTTCTGCATTAGAGGCGGTATTAAAAGAACTGGGCTATAAATTCGAAATGGGCATCGGACTCAAAGCTGCACAGAAAGCTCTTTTCGGCGAGTAAATTTTGCAGATTAACTGTTTACTATTAATTTAATTACATATAATACAGGAGATAAGCGATGTTTAAGGTTATCGTGAGCGATAAACTTTCCAAAGAAGGCATAGATATCTTAACTAATACCGGCAAGATTCAGGTGGATGTTAAAACCGGACTGAAACCTGACGAGCTAAAGCAGATAATCCATGAATACGACGGCATCGTTATCAGAAGCGCCACCAAGCTTACTCAGGATATTATAGAAGCGGCAAAAAATCTTAAAGTCATAGGAAGGGCAGGCAGCGGATTAGACAACGTCGATAAAGCGGCCGCAACTGCCGCTGGCATAGTAGTTATGAATACGCCGGGAGGAAACACTGTAACTACGGCGGAACTTACATTTGCGATGCTTCTTGCCATGTCGAGGCATATACCCCAGTCATTCCTTTCAATTAAAGAAGGCAAGTGGGAAAAGAGTAAATTTCAGGGCACCGAGGTTTATGGAAAAACTCTAGGAATAATAGGAATGGGCAATATAGGGCAGGTCCTTTATAACAGGGCAAAGTGTTTTGGAATGAATCCTATAGGATACGACCCGCTTTTGTCAAAAGAAAAAGCCAAAGAACTGGAAATAAATCTTGTCGACTTAGACGAAATATATGCAAAATCTGATTATATAAGCGTTCATACTCCTTTAGTAAAAGAAACTAAAGGGATGATAAATAAAGAAACCATATCTAAAATGAAAGACGGGGTGAAACTTCTTAATATAGCAAGAGGAGGCATAATCAACGAAGCAGATTTATATGAAGCTCTTAAATCCGGCAAGGTTTCCGCATGCGCGTTGGATGTGTTCGAAATAGAGCCGCCCGTCAATAATCCGCTTTTAACTTTAGAAAATCTTATTGCTACTCCGCATCTCGGGGCATCTACCGAAGAAGCCCAAACTAACGTGGCTGTGGCCATATGCCATCAAATTGCCGATTATCTTATTAACGGCACGATAAAGAATGCTGTCAACGTTCCTTCAGTGACGAAAGAAGAGGTGGAAATTATAGGTCCCTATTTAAATTTAGGAGAAAAAATTGGCAGATTGCTGGGAAGCATTATAACAGGCGGAATTACAAATATCAAAATAGAATATAACGGCGCCGTTTCCGCACATAATACCGGAGCTATAACTCCCAATATCATAAAGGGTATTCTTTACCCGTTGCTGGGAGAGGATATAAACTACGTTAATGCAAACGAAGTTGCAAAAAAAAGAGGCATATCGGTTATCGAATCGAAATCAGACCAGGCATTTGACTACACAAGTTCGATATCTATTGCCGCAACCACCGATGTTAAGACTTTCAGCATATCGGGCGCTATATTCGGCAAAAAAAATCCATGGATAGTAAAAATAGACGATTATTCGATAGAAGCTATTCCTGAAGGGCATATATTGGTTATATTCAATCTCGACAAACCGGGTGTTATAGCTTCAATAGGAAAGGTTCTCGGCAGGAATAAAATCAATATTGCAAGAATGCATCTCGGAAGGCATCTGGATAAGGCTATCTCGATATTGCAATTAGATTCGGCGGTCGATAATACCGTAATTAATGAATTAAAAGCCGAACCAAACATAACCGAAGCTAAATATTTAGAATTATAGTGAATAGAAAAAATCCGATAATTCCTTCCCAGCCGCCCCAGGGAACAAGGGATTTTCTTCCGGGAGAAACGGAATTAATAGACAGAACCGTCGGTATATTGCTGGAAGAATTTTCAAAATGGGGATACAGCAAGGTTATAACTCCAAGCATAGATTTTTTAGACGTTTTTCTGATGAGTTCGGAATCTGCCGAACTGTTTAAGGTTGCAGATACAAGCACCGGTGAAATGCTGTCTTTCAGGAGCGATTTTACGCCTCAGATAGGCAGGCTCAGTTCAGCTTTAAAAAATTCCATCGTCCTGCCGTATAAGTTTTCTTACAGCGGTCCTGTTCTGAGAAATTTCGACCCGGTTCTCGGCAAGTCCAGAGAAATATGGCAGGTTGGCGCGGAATCGGTAGGACCCGAAAGTCCCGAGAGCGATGCCGAACTTATAATTATGGGCATCGAATCCCTTAAGCGCCTTAATATAAAAGATTTTAGCGTAGATATAGGGAATGTTGAATTTTTTAGGGGTATAGTTTCGGACATAGAATCGCCGTACAAAAAAAGAATAGAAGAATTTATATTAAGGAAAGATTCTTCAGGTTTGCACGATTTTTTAGAAAGCATATCTTTGCCTTCAGGAAAAAAAGAAGCAATAAGCGAGCTTCCTTTTATATTCGGAGAAAAATCGGTTATTAAAAAAGCATGGAAAATGGCATGCAACGAAGCATCGAAAAATGCTTTAGAGAATTTAGAACGGGTTATTTCTTATATAAAATCGTATAAGCTTGAAAAATATATTACTATCGATTTAGGAGAGATACGGGGTCTTAATTATTATACGGGAACTATTTTTGAATGTTTCGCGCCTAATTTAGGTTATGAAATTTTCGGAGGAGGCAGATATAATAATTTAATAGGCAGGTTCGGAGAGAATTGTGCGGGAGCGGGATTTGCGGTAAATTTAGATATTCTATGCAAATATGCCGATTTTACGGATAGCGGTTATAAAGAGAAAGATTACCTTGTTTTCAATAAGTCCGCGGATAAAAAATCGGAAGCGGGGCTTATCGTTTTTTTACGGAAAAAAGGTTTTACCGCAGAGTCCGATTTTATGGATTACGGATACTCGGATGCCTTAAAATATATGAAAGAAAATAATATTAAAAATATTATATATATGAACGAAAATAAAATCTTGTTAAAAAATATTTATACCGGAAAAGAAAAAAAATTTAAAACCGTTTCGGATATTAAAAAATACTTAGAAAATAATTAATCTAAATTTAAATTAGAATCTATATCGTTTATGAGAAAAAAAAATATTATCGTTGTGGGTCTTCAATGGGGAGACGAAGGAAAAGGTAAAATAGTCGATTTATTGGCAAAAGACGCCGATATAGTAGCTCGCTACCAAGGGGGTAATAATGCAGGACATACCGTCGTAAGCGGCGATTTAAGCCTTGTATTCAGGCTTGTTCCTTCTGGAATATTGAACGAAGAAAAAATTTGCATATTAGGCAACGGGGTCGTTATAGATCCCGTGGTGCTTCTGCAAGAGCTTGAAGATTTAAAGTCCATAGGAATAAACATCAAAGACAGATTTTTTATTTCATACAAATCGCACATTATAATGCCTTATCATAAAAGGTTAGATATTGCGAGGGAAAGATTGAGGGGCGCAGGTATGATAGGAACTACAGGAAGAGGGATAGGTCCTACGTACGAAGATAAGGTTGCGAGGCTCGGCATTCGCGCTATCGACCTGCTTAATAGAGATTTATTATATGAAAAAATTGTTTTAAGCCTTAAAGAAAAAAATTATCTGTTTAAAAACGTTCTCGGAGAGGATATTTTTAATCCCGACGATTTGATAGAGGAATATTTAATTTACGGCGAGAAAATCCGTGAATTTTTAATAGATTCCTCAACATTTATCAACGAGCGGTTAGATAAAGGTTACAATGTCATGTTAGAAGGGGCGCAGGGAACATTCTTAGATGTCGATCACGGCACATATCCATATGTCACTTCATCCAACACAGTAGGAGGTTCCGCTCTTTCGGGCATCGGCCTCGGTCCTACGAAAATAGACGAGGTGATCGGCATCACGAAGGCTTATACGACGAGAGTCGGAGAAGGTTATTTCCCCACGGAACTTAAAGGTGAGGAAGGCAGGATAATAAGGGATAAGGGAGAGGAGTTCGGCTCCGTTACCGGGAGACCGAGAAGATGCGGCTGGTTCGACGTGAACTTAATTAAAGAAGCTGGGCGTTTAAATGGAATTACGGGAATGATTGTGACAAAACTCGATGTTTTATCTGGATTAGGAAAAATAAATATATGCACCGGCTATATGTTAAACGGCTCCATTATAAACCATCTGCCTTTTTCTTCCGCGGATTACGATAAAGCAATCCCCGTTTATGAAGAAATGGAAGGATGGAGCGGAGATATATCACGCATAAAATCATTTAAAGACCTGCCCGTAAATTCCCAGAAATATATTCTTAGAATAGAAGGACTTACCGGTTTACCCGTAAATATGCTGTCTGTCGGCAAGGAAAGAATGCAGACTATAAATTTAAAAAATATTTTTTAGGAAGGTTGCTTGCATTGCGGACAATTTTTTAATACGGCTTTGTCGCAAGATTATTCGCCGGATGTTCGATATATGGCGTATCAGTCATATTTAACCGCCCCCTACCTTTTACATCAGATAGACAGTTTAGGCTACTCTTTTTACGGCATGACCGTCGCTGATATCGGAACGGGCGTGGGAATATTGCCGTATTTGCTAAAAGAAAAGAATCTTTCGAAGATTGTAGGCATAGACTTAGATAAAGATTTTTTAAAAGCTGCGCGTTATTTAAACAATAACGAAAACACCGCATATATAAATGCAGACGGTCGAAATATACCCGTTAAAAATTCCTTTTTCGATGCAATTTTCGTTCGATACGTTTTTCAGCATACCGGAATGTCGGATATTTTTCTTTCCGAGATTAAAAGAACGATTAAAGACGGCGGATTATTAGTTATAGCCGATATTGAAGACGATATGAATATATTCTATCCGGATCTTCCGGAAAGTTCCAAAAAATTATTTAGAATTTATTCCGAATATCAAAGATTAAAGGGCGGAGACAGATTAATTTCTAAAAAATTGCCCGCTTTCCTGTTATCGCACGGTTTCAAGGATATTAAGATAAGACCGTACACGCTTGTATTTTTTAAGGGCAGTAACGTAAGTTCCAGCTCCGATGCCTTAAAAAACGCTTTTTTATTAGTCCAGAATGAATTGGAACTTGTAAAAAACGATATTTTCGAAAGAAGATTAATCAGTTCCGTAGAATTCTACAGAGGATTAAACGATTATTTTAAATTTTTAAATTTAAAAGACGATTTACTTATTTCCAAGACCGAATTCTTAATTACTTCTAAAAAATAATATTATGAAAACGGAATTCCGAGCTTTTATCGCAATAAACAACAGGGAAATCTTGAAATTTATAAGGCAGAAATCGAGGATTGTTACCGACCTTTCAAGACCCATAATATGGCTTTTATTCGTCGGATACGGCATTTCTACCATGGTTAAAATGAAAAGCGGTTCTTATATGCAGTTTATCTTTCCGGGCATACTTGTAATGACCGTTCTTTTCAGGTCAATTTTTTCCTCGATATCGATAATTTGGGACAGGGAATTTGGCGTTTTGAAAGAAATACTCGTTTCCCCGGTTTCAAGAAAGACATTTGTACTTGCTAAAATTACGTCAGGCGGTATAGTCAGCACTGCTCAGGCTGTTATAATGCTGGCATTCGCGCCGTTTATCGGCATTAAACTGAGCTTAATCTCATCGCTATCGGCAGTCGTCTCGCTTTTTTTGATTTCATGCGCAATCACCGCATTCGGCATAGTTATAGCTTCCAAAATGACATCTTTCGAGGGATTTAATTCAATTATAAATCTTATCGTGCAGCCGATGTTTTTCGTGAGCGGGGCTCTTTATCCTATAAAAAAATTCCCAAATTTTTTAAAAATACTTGCATATGTTAATCCTGTAACTTATTCGGTAGATTTGCTGAAATATATATTTTTTTATAATAAAAAGATAAATTTATTCATACCCGAAACTCCCGTTGCATTGGATTTTATTTTTATCCTGTTATTTTTGGTTTTAATGATTTTTCTTTCAAACTATTTTTTCGAAAGAGAAGATAATTAACATTATGAAAAAAAGTTTTTTAAATATATTTAAAAAATCTATAAGGAAAATAAATGTAAAAAAGCCTTTAGAAAAAAAGGGTTTTGTGATATTTCAGATAGACGGTCTTTCCTACGAGGCTTTAAAAAAGGCATTGTCGCTTAACTTAATGCCGCACTTGAAGAAAATTATAAAGTCCGATAAATATATTCTTAGCAGATATTTTACAGGAACACCGAGCGACACCCCTTTTTTTCAGGCAGGACTTCTATACGGAAATAACGATAATATTCCGGGATTCAGATGGATAGAAAGAGAAACGGGCGAAGAAATTATATTCAAAAAGCCTGAAAGCGCAGGCAGGATAGAGGAACTTCTTGCCAAAAAAAGCCGCGGACTTTTAACAGGCGGTTCAAGTTACGTTAATTTATTTTCGGGCGGAGCTTCACGCTCCACATTTACGCTTTCTACTTTTTCGATAAGATATTTATTTAAAAAAAAAGTAAGAAATTTTGATATTTTTATAGTTTTTGTTTTTCATATTTTTACTTTTCTGAAAACTTTTTTTTATGTTTTTTTTGAAGCTTTATTTGAAATAGGCGAAAGAATAGCGGATATACTTAAGAACAGACGCGTGCGCCCGGAAGGTTTTTTTCCTTTTGCGAGAGCGATGTCTAATGTCATATTTAAAGAAATAGAAACGTTCGGAGCAATTATGGATATATCTAGGGGGGTTCCTTCGATATACCTGGATTATATAGGATACGATGAGATTTCGCACCATAGGGGACCTTATTCATACAGCGCTTTGAGAACTTTAAAGGCTATAGACAGAAAAATATTCCATATTTATAAAGCCATCCTAAAAGCAGAAAGAAAATACGATTTTTTTATTATATCCGATCACGGGCACACGCCGTCCATACCTTTTTCGGGATTAAACGGCGGTAAAATGCTGAAGAACATAATACAGGATTATACCGGCGGCGATTTAAAAATTTATGAATTCGATACCGGCTACGATGCCGTCTTCAAAAGACTGTTTTTATATATTGGCGATTTTTTTAAAAAAGGAACGTGCAGTAAAATTTTTAATAAATTCACCGGAAGGTTCAGACTGAAGGAAGAAAACATGAAAGATGAAAAAATAGACTGGAGAACTGCCGACAAAATAATTTATATTATGGATTCCGGACCTATGGCGAATATATACTTTTCGGGCAATACGCAAAGGATGTCCGTAGAGGCCGTAGAAAAAAAATTTGCAGGATTAACGGCAATGCTTGCCGGTATAAACGGTATAGGATTTATTGCAGGAGTTAATAACGCCGGAGAAACCGTTATTTACAATAATGCAGATAAAAAATTTTATGAATATTCATATTATTTGAAAAACCTTGAAAATATGTGTCCTACTATAAAACATATTGCTAAAGGCTATAAAAATGCTGAGGAAAAGGAAGCCGCATTTTTATCTTTGAAAAAATTTACTAAATTTAAAAATGCAGGGGATTTAATATTATTTGGAGAATACGACGGCAGAAATATAATTAATTTTGAAAACCAGATGGGCGCTCACGGCGGCATAGGCGGAGAACAAAACGAACCGTTCGCTGTTTGGGCTAAGAATACGCGTTTTGATTTCGGAGCAGTTGATAATTCTTGTAAAATCTATGAATTTTTGTATAATAATTATGTAGAATGATTTTTTAATTTTAAGTAAAAAATAGTATAAATTCATAATTTATGTCGGAATTAAGGCAGGACCCAACAACAAGGGAATGGGTTATAATCGCTACCGAGAGAAGAAGGAGACCCCACGAGTTCGTCGACGGTTTATCGTCTAAAAAAGCCCTTGAGAAGAATCTTCATGAATATTCCGAGGACTGTCCGTTTTGTTCAGGTAACGAATATCTTTCGCCTCACGAAACGGCATCGTATAGAACCCCCGGAACAAATCCCAACTCTAAGGGATGGTGGATCAGAGTTGTTCCGAACAAGTTTGCCGCACTCTCCCTTAATTTCGAAGAAAATGTCCAGGCATATGGGGAAGTAAGAGCAATCAATCCTGATTTTTCGGGATACTTTTTTCCGAGGGCTACAGAAATTTTCAGAACTAAACCCGGAATAGGCGCGCACGAAGTCGTTATAGATACTCCGAAACACAATGAACAGATGCCTTTTTTTTCCGACTGGCAGATGCAGGAGCTTTTTTTAATGTACAGGGAAAGATACTTGAATTTACGCGTAAATCCTAAGTTTAAATATATTATAGTATTCAAGAACAGCGGCGCCAATGCCGGAACCTCAATAGTCCATTCCCATTCGCAAATCATTGCCACCCCTGTAATTCCGCTTACTTTAAGAAATAATATATCTCAAGCAAGATTTTATTACGATGAGGTCGGCAGATGCATATTCTGCGATATGATACAGGCTGAAATCGTGGATGGAAGAAGAATTATAATGCAGACGGCAGATTTCATAGTTTTTCATCCTTTTGCTTCTGCGAGTCCATTCGAAACATGGGTAATGCCCTTATCGCATGAGCCGTGTTTTTCGAGTATGTCTGTCGATAAAACAAAAGATTTAGCAGTTATAGTAAAAAAAATTCTTAAAGGTATGTATGATGCATTGAACGACCCCGATTACAATTTTGTATTTAACAATCCTCCGATAGCCGACGAAAAAGAGGATTATTATCACTGGAGTTTGCGGATTATCCCAAGATTAACCATGAAAGCGGGTTTCGAAATCGGAACGGGTATGTCTATAAATACCGCTATCCCCGAAGAGACCGCCGAATTTATGAGAGGTTTTTTAAAATTTTAAAACGATATAATTCAATAATTTTTGATTTGGACGGAACGCTGATAGATTCTTTCGAGGCTATTAACGATGCTTTTGATGCCGTATTTTCGAGATTTCAAAACAGAAATATAACTTTTGAGGAGTCTAACTCTTATGTGGGCGTCCCGTTGGAAGGTCTTCTCGGACAGCTTTTCGGAAAAGAGAATGAAGAAGAAGCTATTGATATTTTTAGAAACAGATATAAAGAAGTATGTTTTGAAAAAACATCTTTAATTAAAGGGGCAAAAGAGCTTATTCTATACCTTAAAGAAGAAAAAAAAATTTTGAGCATCGCTACGAATAAAACAGGTTCTATATCCAGAAAATTATTGGAACACTTGGAAATAGGCCATTTCTTCGATTACGTTTACGGAGTGTTTGACGGACTTGCAGGAAAACCTTCTCCGGAAATGATAAATAAAATTGTCGAGGAAACAGCCGTCCCAAAAACCTCTACTATATTAATAGGCGATTCTCCGATAGACATAATGGCGGCAAAAAATGCAGGTATCCATATTTGCAGCGTAGCTTCGGGCAACCATACTTTTGAAGAATTAAAAACATATAATCCGGACTATCTGTTTGCCGCAATATCTGAGTTATGCCCGAACGATAATGCCGGAGCGCATAAATGATACGCATCGGAGAAATAAATTATCTTAATGTATATCCGATATATTATTATTTAAAAAAATCGCTTAAGAACGTTCATAAGACAAATTTTATGAATTTTGTTTCCGGAAGCCCCGCTTTTTTAAACAGGGAGCTTGAATCCGGAAATATAGATATCAGTCCTTCATCCTCTTTCTATTATATTTTAAATTATAAAAGTTCCTGCATATTTCCGAACCTTTCGATAAGTTCCAAAAAAAAAGTAAAAAGCATTTATCTTTTTTCCCCTAAGCCTATAGAAGACTTTAACGAAAACGAAACGATATATGTTACTCCAGAAACGCTCACATCCGTGAATCTTCTGAAAGTTTTACTTGCCGAGATATATAAAATGGATTTAAACAAAATAAAATTTACTGCTTTAAAGCCTGACGGCAAATTAGAACTGAAACTCGGACCTGTTGCAGGCGGGGAGGCAATAAAAGGGGGGATTTTTTTGCATATAGGAAATAATGCATTAAAACTGATAAAACATATCCCTGAAGGTTATTTTGCTTATGACCTTGCTGATTTATGGCACGGATATACCGGATATCCTTTTGTTTTTGCTCTTTTTATAATAAACAAAGAGTCTTACGATAAAAACAAGGACGAGTTCGATATCCTCAAGTCTCTCCTTATCAAAGCAAAAACAACGGCAGTTTCAGGGTTGGGAGAAGCCGCCGCATCTATATCGAAATCAGACGAATATAAATTTATTTCTTACGAAGAGCTCATCGACTATTGGACAGAATGTTTAAGCTTCGATTTCGGAAAAAACGAAATCAGCGGGTTTAGCCTCTTCTCCGAATTGTTATATAAAAACAAACTGATACCTTCCATTCCGAATCTTAATTTTGTTTAAAATTATTTTCAGACGCCTGTGCCGCCGGTATTATAAAAGAAAATATAAAACCGTTCCCCAGACTGCTTTTAATTACTGCGCTGCCCCTAAGAAGCCTTAACGTTTGTTTTACGATAGCAAGACCCAAACCGGTTCCTTTATGTATATCGTCATGCGAACTGTCCACTCTGAAAAATCTCTCGCCGAGCCTGAGGAGATTAGCGTAATTTACACCTTTTCCGTCATCTTCGATCGAAAAGAAAAAAAAATCGTCCGAGTTTTCTTTAAGCGGCAGATTATCCCATAAAACTGACGTATCCTCTATATTTAAAATATAATCTCCGGCGTCTTTAGCATTTGCAATGCGTCCTTCAAGTTTAACCGTTCCTCCGATGCCTGTGTATTTGACGGCGTTCTGAATTAAGTTTGTGATAATTTGATTAATTTTTACGGGGTCGGAAACGAAAGAAATGTCAGATATATTATTAATTACCGTAAGCTTTTTTTCTTTTATTTCTTTTTCAAATAAAAATAATGAATCTTCTATGACGGATTTAATGTAGATTTTCTCGTATTTTACGCGGGATTTTTCAGTTTCCATATTAGTAAGCGTAATCAAATCGTCGATTAAATAATTAAGGCGTTTTGCATGATGATATATTATATCTATAAACTTTATTCTTACGCCGGGATTATCGATGGCTCCGTTTTTTAACGTTTCGGCAAAGCCCGTTATCGCCGTAATAGGAGTCTTTAATTCATGGGATATGTTTTGGATAAACGCAGTGCGGGCATTTTCAATTTTTTGAAGATATGTTATGTCCCTGACGATAACAGCGTATTCGCCGGAAGATTCTATTTTTATTACAACGCAGTTAATTATTCTTTCTTCCGCCCTGTCGTAATACGAAAGTTTTTTTTCTATAAATTTAAAATTGATATCGGAAACTGCATCGTCTATTAGAGAATTAAGTTCCAAATTTCTTGTCAAAGCATCGAATTCAACCACATTAAATTGGTTTTTTACCGACCTGATGTTTTTATTGAAAGCGCTATTTACGAATAAAATATTTTTGTTCGCATCGATAATCGCTAATCCGTCCATCATATTGTTCAATATATATAAATAATTTTCTATTTTATCCCTGTATTCCTTGAATTTATTTTTAATAAATAATATTTGTATATTTTTATATAAAAAGATATACAAAAAGAATAAAAATAATGATAATATTAAAATATAGAATATGACAGAAAAAGAATAGTCCATAACCAAAATTTTATAATATATCGCAGATAATTTCTATTAAAATTAATGGAAATAAGAACAATAAATAAAAAAAATAATATTTTAGGAATTTCATTTCTATGCCTTATGATTCTTTCGCTGTCTGCCGCAAATTCTTACGGTTTTTTAGCGGATGAAATTGCCGCATCCGTTAATAATACGCCGATAACGTTAAACGAATTGTATTTTTTATATAATTTTAATGCCGTAAATGATTTAAAATACCGAAACATTAATAAAACAGTATCAGACGCTAAATTAAAACGTGTTTTAAATATTTATATAAACAGGATACTGATTTTAAAACAGGAGGAAAAAACCGGGGGCTTAACGGTATCCGAAAGCAGTATTAATGAATTGACTGCAAGTTTTGAAAAAAAATTTAAAATGCTCCATAAAAAAATTTCCTTTAATTCATTTTTGGCAAAATTCGGATTAAATAAAACTGATTTTAAAATTTTTGTAAAAAATATTCTGAGCGAAAAAATTTTTATTGATGAACGGCTCCGGTTCTTTTTGCTTTCTATAGAAAACAGCGGAAAAATTATGCAGAGCGTAAAAAAGAAATACGGCAAGGAATTATCGCTAAAATTGAAAAAACTGCTGTTTAATCTTAAGAAGCATTCCGAAATCGAAATAAACGACAATTTTTAACAAACTAACAAACATGTATGATTTAAAAGTCCTATCCGGTTTTTCATCGGCTCATGCGCTTAGAGGCTACAACGGAAAATGCGAAAACATTCACGGTCATAACTGGCGCGTTGAACTCATAGTATCGTCCGATGTATTAAACGAAATCGGTCTGGTTATTGATTTTAAATTGCTTAAAAAATACCTCAACGAGGTTATGGAATCACTCGACCATAAATTTATTAATGAAACCGTGTTTTTTAAAGAAATAAATCCCTCCGCCGAGAATATAGCCCGGTATATATACGAAGAATTTGAAAAAAAAATGAAAATGAATAAAATATTTAATATAGCCGTTAAAAGAGTCGATGTTTATGAAACGGACTCTTCAATGGCTTCCTATTATAAAATTGATTGACTAAAGTTCATTAATAATGTATTAAATATATTAAAGCGGTTTAAATTAATTTATTAAATTCCGGCGAACACTATTTTTGTGAACAAAAAGACTGTCTATTATATCGCTATTTTAGTTTTTATAGCTTCGGCGCTGGGAGTTTTTCTGATTTACGGAACTCTTACCGCAAAAGAAAAAAAAATAGATTCGGAAATAAATATAAGGCTTGCTAATCTTAAAAGCGTCCAGAAGCATATAGCCGAAAACATCAAGGGCATCAAAAATATCGAACTGCCGGTTCTAAGATACGGCTATTCTTTTAACGAAAACGACGGCTATTTCATTTCCGAAATCGTAAAAGCTTCTAAAAAATACGGCATAAAATTGCGTTATGCTAAATTAATTCGTATAAATAAAAATAAAAACACGGCCGTTTATTTATTAAAAGTATCCGGCTCGGGAAAACCTGCGGATATTTATTCGCTTATTAAAACACTGGAATATAATTATAAAATAGAATTAAAAAAATTTTATATAAGCAAAAATTTTAACGAAGCAAAAGATGTTTCTTTTTCTTCGCTTTTGGCGGCATATGTAATAAACAAGCGCGAGATATTATCTGCCGCAACAAAATTAAAGACCGGTCTTTTATCGCCCGGTAATTTTGGAAAGATAGACCCATTCGTTAATTCACCCGAAAAAAAAGAAACGGTTGAAAAAACAGAAATAAAACCGGCAAAAAAAATAAAAATAGCAGAAAGCGTTTATAAAAAAATATCTAATGAATCCAACATAAAAAAATCTGATTTTTACAATAAAGAGGGAGTCCTGTATTTTAAAAAAAATAACTTTGGCAAAGCCTTGGAAATGTTTAAAAAAGCGGCAATGCTGAATCGGGACAATTATATGGCTTTATCGAATGCCGCCTTGGACAGTTACGAGGCTAAAAATTATAGTAAATCTATATTTTATGCGAAAAAAGCGTTAAGCAAGAGAAAGATGTGGCAGATTAATTTTATTCTGGGACTGGCTTATCTGCGCATCAAAAATTTTTCCGAAGCGGAGTATAACTTTAAAGAAGCGTTAAAATTAAATCCTTCAAGCCGGCGCATTCAATATTATTTAAATATTTCAAAAAATAGACGATAAATATGTAATAAAAATTATACATAATACATAATTATCATATAGAGGGAACCCAATTATGAATTTAAATGCAAGAAAAGAAGTAATTTACCGTATTGTCCTGTTTTTGTTTTTTATTTCAATTTTATCGACTGCCGCGGGGGCGAATGCATTTACAACTATAACTATTCTCCCCGGAAGACTTCATAATTTCAGAATAAACGTTCCCGGCAACGTGTCGGCAGGCAGCAAATTTACGGTTAAATTAGTCGCTTTAGACGATTACGGCAATGTTATCACCGATTTTGCAAATAAATACGAAGGACTGAATATAGGCATAAGCATCGGAAATAATAACTCTTCGGAACATCTGAATATTCCCGCATCGGAATTTAAAAACGGAGCGGTTAATTTTGATTTATCGTATAAAAAGGCAGGAAATATTTCGGTTTCTGCTTCGTTCGAAGGCGTCAAAAATATCAGTTCTCCTATATATGTCGCGGCGGGCCCCTTTCATAATTTAGAAATATCTGCCCCGCAAAAGGCAACGGCCGGCGAACCTTTCGGAGTTAAAGTTTATGCGGTTGACCAATACGGCAATCCCATACGTTTTATGCCTAAACCTAACGGAGATATAAAAGTTTATCTTACCGGAGATAATTTTAAAGTTCGTCCGAGAATTATACCGGCAAATTATATTAAAAACGGTTCGGGCAAATTTAGTTTTATTTCCGACAGGGCGGGTTCGAGCAGGCTTAATTTTGAGGTGGATTACGACGGAAGAACTCATGTTTTTATTAGTAAAAATATCGATATCTATCCTTCTTATTTTAATAAATTCCTTATATCTACCAATATTGCTAAAGTGCCGGCGGGGAAACCTTTTATAATTAAAATTGTTTCGGTAGATAAGTACGGAAACGTAATAAACGACATAAATAAAATGAAAGGGAAAGTTAAATTGGTTTTAATTTCTGAAAACGGAATAGAAAGAAGCAGCCTGTTCAGCTTCAAATCGTTTAATAAAGGCATTGCTTTAATAAAAACCGTATTTAACAGAGTCGGCACATTTTCTATTTATGCGAAGCCCGAAGGAGTAAATTTCAAGAAACTTAAAGCCCGCTTGCCTAAAATCAATCGGAAAATAAGAGCCAAAAGCCTTCTGTTGTATAAATAATAAAAACCGATACCTTCTTTTTTATTTTAAAAAAAATAAAAAAGTATTATAATAAATAATTAATCCGTAATATTTAAGGCGGCATAGCCAAGCGGTAAGGCAGAGGTCTGCAAAACCTCTATACCTCGGTTCAATTCCGAGTGCCGCCTCCATTAACATATCGATATATTATTTTATATTTTGCGAGGTATGGAACAATATGTATGAAATAGTCGGCAAAAAAAATCTGGGAGAAGGAATAAATTTATATATTATATCCGCCCCGGATATTGCATTAAAAGCTCTGCCCGGCCAGTTTATAATTTTAAGGGTCAATAAAAACGGAGAAAGGATTCCTATTACCATCGCAAATTCCGATAAAAACGATAAAACTGTTACAATACTGGTTCAGACGTTGGGTAAAACAACGCATCTGCTCAGCGAACTTAACGTGGGCGACAGCTTAGCCGACGTGGTCGGTCCGCTCGGCGTTCCTACGGAAATAGAAAAATTCGGAACCGTCGTGTGCGTAGGCGGAGGTTTCGGTATCGCGGCAATATATCCTATAGCCAAAGCATTGAAATCAGCCGGAAATAATGTTATTTCCATAATAGGAGCGAGAAGCAAAGAGCTGCTTTTAATGGAAAACGAGATGAGGTCGGCCAGCAGTGAAATTCTTGTTGCCACAAATGACGGAAGTTACGGTACTAAAGGAATAGTTACCGATGTTTTGAGAGAGCTTATTTACGATAAAAAAATACAAATCGACAGAGTTATTGCGATAGGTCCGGTTATTATGATGAAGGCGGTCAGCGACCTTACAAGAGAAAATTCTATTAAAACTATGGTAAGTTTGAATCCCATCATGATAGACGGAACCGGAATGTGCGGAGCATGCAGAGTCCTTGTAGATAAAAAAACTAAATTCGCATGCGTTGACGGTCCTGATTTCGACGGACATCTCGTCGATTTCGATAATCTTATGAACAGGCTCAAATTTTATAAAGAAGAAGAAAAGGCTTCTTATGAGTGCCATATGAAACAGCATCATAAAGCATAACTTCCTTAATCAATTTTATATAATGAGTTAAAAAAATCAGAGAGATAAAGATATGGATAAAAACGCAAATACAAGCACGCATAATTCTTTAGAAACGAAAGAAAGGCTAAAAATAAAAAAGCATGATATGCAGTGTCAACCTCCGGAAGAAAGAAGGCATAATTTTAAGGAGGTGCCTTACGGATATTCCCCCGAAGAAGCTGTGGAAGAGGCTAAAAGATGCATTCAGTGCAAAAGACCTTACTGCGTTGAGGGCTGTCCCGTCAATATCGATATTCCTGCTTTTGTAAAACTCATCGAGGAAGGAGACTTTTTAGGAGCGGCGAAAAAAATTAAAGAAACTAATTCTTTGCCGGCTATCTGCGGCAGGGTTTGTCCTCAGGAAGACCAGTGCGAGAAAGTTTGCACTATCGGCAAAAGGAAAGATACGCCTTCTGTCGCTATCGGAAATCTGGAAAGATTCGTTGCGGATTATGAATCTAAATACGGCGATATTCATATTGAAACTAAGAAAGGAAAGGGCAAAAAGGTAGCCGTCGTCGGCGGCGGACCTGCCGGTTTAACGGTAGCCGGAGATTTATGCAAAATGGGTTATTCCGTTTCCATATTCGAGGCTCTTCATGAAATAGGCGGGGTTTTAATGTACGGAATTCCGGAATTCCGTCTTCCCAAAGAGATTTTATTAAGAGAATTAAAAGTTCTTGAAGATATGGGTGTCGAGATATTTACTAATGAAGTGATAGGAAAGACGATAACCGTCGATGAGCTTCTTAATGAAAGAGGATACAGCGCAGTTTTTATAGGAACCGGCGCAGGCACGCCTAAATTTCTTAATATACCGGGAGAAGAGCTTAACGGGGTCTATTCTGCGAATGAATTTCTTACCCGTGTCAATTTAATGCGCGCATACAATAAGTCCGAATATGATACTCCGATTAAATGCGGCAAAACGTTAGTTGTTTTTGGGGCAGGCAATACTGCGATGGATGCGGTAAGAACCGGACTGAGACTCGGTTACGACGATGCAAGAATTTTTTACAGAAGGTCAAGAAAAGAGATGACCGCAAGGCTCGAAGAAGTTCATCATGCCGAAGAAGAAGGCGTTAAATTTGAATTTTTAATAAATCCCATTAGATTTATAGGGGACGAAAACCATAACGTTACCGCAGTCGAATGCGAGCGCATGGAACTCGGAGAACCTGACGAAAGCGGCAGGAGAAGACCTATTCCTATAAAAGGCTCGGAGTTCATTACGCCGATAGATGCCGCCGTCATTGCAATAGGAACAAATGTAAACCCGATAGTCCCTTCATCTACGCCGGGAATGAACTTGAACAAGTGGGGCTATATAATTGCAGACGAGAACACCGGAAAAACTACAAAAAAGGGTGTTTTTGCCGGCGGGGATATAGTAACCGGAGCCGCAACCGTCATACTTGCAATGGGAGCCGGAAAGAAAGCCGCAGTAGCTATAGACAAATATTTAGAAACAGGAATTTGGTGATATATGATTGATAAATTGCCGGGGTGGCGGAAGTGGTAGACGCAAGGGACTTAAAATCCCTCGGAACTTAGTTCCGTGCCGGTTCGATTCCGGCCCTCGGCACCAATTAAATAAAACGAGAACGTTTAAAATTTCGTGTCAACAGTTTTACACACAGCTTTTGTAAAAGCGAGATTGCTTCGTCGCTAACGCTCCTCGCAATGACAGGACGAGGTATTTGTTTTTAATTCCCCTGTTTGCGAAAACGAGATTGCTTCGTCGCTAACGCTCCTCGCAATGACGAGATATTGCTAATGCTCCTCGCAATGACAGGACGAGGTATTTGTTTTTAATTCCCCTGTTTGTAAAAGCGAGATTGCTTCGTCGCTAACGCTCCTCGCAATGACAGGACGAGGTATTTGTTTTTTAATTCCCCTTTTTTAAAAGGGGTGGCATTTTGCCTTTCTTTAGAAAGGCAAAATGACGGGGTATTTATAATAAAAATTTCTTTTAATCTAAAAGCATTTTTTTATTGACTTATATTTTTATAAGTAGTATATTTAAAAACTAAGTAAATCTTCGGTATTTTACTTACATATTTTTCAGCTAAACACAAACCAATCAAAAAAAATTAACAATGGAGGTTAAAGAATTATGCGTTCATTTCGCTTGTTTAAAATGCTGGCATTAGGCTTGGCATTGGTTTTTGTTTTAACCGCTTCGATGTCAGAAGCTTCTTTTGCACTCGGTATTAAAGGCGTATATCCGCCATGGTGCAAAAGCGGAGACCCGTCGATACATCAAGGGTATCATTTCAGCCCGATGACGGTCGATAACAACCCCGATTTTCACGGAAACGTTACAGCGGTTACTTTGCACCCTAAATCAAGTTTAGTAGTATTTATCGGAGGCAATATTTTCTTCGTATTGCCGCATGTCGTAAAGGCATTTTTAAAAAAATACCCGAACGTTAAACATGTATTTTACATAACTATTCCTCCCGGCATGCTGGTAAGGGTTTGGAAACACGGCAATACCGTTACCCTTGGAAACCTGACGATGCATTTTTCTCCGGATGTCTATATGGCCGGCGCAAAGAAACTTCATTTTACCAATAAAATAGGAATGACGACCGGAAAGATAGTCACCTACGGAAAAAACGACCTTGCTATTATGACGTATAAAGGGAATCCGTATCATATTACCGGATTAAAAAGCCTTGGCAACCCTAAATTAAAACTGTCTATGCCTAACCGGAAAGATAGTCACCTACGGAAAAAACGACCTTGCTATTATGACGTATAAAGGGAATCCGTATCATATTACCGGATTAAAAAGCCTTGGCAACCCTAAATTAAAACTGTCTATGCCTAACCCTGCATTTGAAGGCATAGCTAAACAGATTAAGGCATCGCTTGTTAAAGCAGGCGGAAAGAAATTAGAGCAGTCCGTTTACAATTATGGAGTAAAATCTGGCAGAGTTTACTTAACGCATATTCATCACCGCCAGACTCCTATGAGGATTATGCAGAAAAAATCCGATGCAGGTGTTACATGGCAGTCTGAAGCAAAATTTCAGGAAATGATAGGAAATCCTATTACGGAAATCAATATTCCTGCTAAAGAAAACACGGTTGCTTTATACGGCGCCGCAATGGTTAAAGGCGCGCCTAATACTAAGGCCGCTCAGGAATGGCTGAATTTTTTGAAAACTAAAGAATGTTTAAAAATATTCGAGCGTTTCGGATTCACAGCTCCTTAATTATTTTATAATAACAGGCGTTGGGCAAATCATTTTAGCATCGGCCCAACGCTTTAATTTAACATAAATATTATAAATAGGGGGGGTAATATAAATGTCTAAAAATCCGAATGAAATCGAAGAAAGCTCAATATATCGATATCTTGGATATGCGGCTATTCCGTTAAGATTAGTTTTAGGCTGGATGTTTTTTTCAGCCGCATGGAGAAGAGTCGTTCTTGCAAGCGGCAAACTTCAACCTAATTCACCTTTGTGGGTAGGACATAAGTTCAATACATTCTTGCCTCATGCAAGCAATTTCATGGGCGTAGGAAATTTAATCCATCTTTTAATCCTGCATCCGCAGGCATTGGCAGTATTCCTTAATGTATTTACCGTAATAGAATTCCTCGTCGGACTATCCTTAATATTCGGTCTTTTTTCAAGGCTCGGCGGATTAGGGGCAGTTGCGCTCGCATTCGGAATTTTATTCGGCTCCGGATGGCTCGGCGCCACATGTCTCGACGAGTGGCAGGTCGGTTCGGTAGAAATGACTGTCGGTTTGTTAATTCTTTTCGCCGGCAGTACGTGGTCTTTAGACGATGCAGTAAGAAATATGTGGCCGAAAACTGCAAACTCATTTGTCTATAGATTAATTGGAAACGGTCCGCTATGGGGAAAGGGATTCAAAACATGGAACGCAGTATTTGCCATATTCGCTATTTTGGTTACTATGGGCACCAATCAGATGTTTCAGGGCGGAGTTTGGGGAAAACTTCATAATTTCGGAAAAAAACTTGCAGTGTCAGTTTCCGAAGCCAAAATTGCAAACGGCAATTTGAATTTTGTTGTTTATAGAACCGGCGGAAGCGGAGCCGCTTTTGCTTATATTATTAAAGCTCAGCTAAACGATCCGGCAGGAAAATCCGTTTATATATGGAATCAAAAAGCTATCGAAAAACTCCCGGCGTCGGATATACATAACAGATATATCAACAGGGCTTTCATAAATAAATACAGTATGGTTATGCAGCTTGGAGCTAAGGCGGATATAAGTCTGCCTATCGAGAAAAAAATTGCGGAAACTTTAAAGCCCGGAAATTATAAACTTATACTTACAGACATAAGCGGGCAAGAGTTTACCGAAAATTTTACTTATAAAAAATAGTTCTTAAGGTTTAAGTTTAATAGACCAAATTTAATTTAAATTTAAGAGGAGAAAAGAGAAATGAAAAACAAAAGTTTTAAATCGCTTTTAAGCATTTCTGTTTTAGTATTTTCAGCGATAGTATTTTCGTTAGCTTCCAATGCTTTTGCAGGATGGAGAGGAACTGCTCCTGCAACTCATCCGGTCGGATGGTATGGGTGGCACAATGTAAAAGGAGTCAGAAAGTATTATCCTAATTTATCTACTGAGCCTAAATATACAATGGGCGCTCCTGCTGTCCCCGGAAAAATTTATCATGCGCTTTACGTAATAGACGCAAACAGTAAAGTCAGGATGAATAAAATTATAGATAATATTAGCAATGCGTTAAACGACCCGAGGCTTAAAGGACATATTAAAATAGAGCTTTTGGCATTCAGCGCCGGAACGCATCTTTATTTTAAAGGTAATGGCCGCGAGAAAGCTCTGTTGAAGCTTAAAAAAGAGGGTGTAGAGCTTGCTCAGTGCGCAAACAGTCTGTATGAACTTCATATACCGGCATCTAAACTGTATCCGTTTATAAAAATAGTTCCGTCAGCTCAGGGCGAAATAATTTTAAGGGAATCTGAAGGATATGCCTTTTTAAAACCCTGATTATAAGCGTTAAATTAAGTTTTAATGTGAAATATCTGAAATCCCCACGTTTTATCTAATAAAACGCGGGGATTTTTATTAGAATTTATTATATATGCAATCTCATTATCGGGATTAGTTATTTAAATTAAACTTGAAAAATTGTCCGAAAAGATTAATAATATATCAATATGAATAATGAGCCTGAAATTATAAGCGAAATAAAAAGAATTTCGGAAGATGCAGAAAAACTTCTTAATTCTTCAAAGAATTTAGACGAACTTGAGAGCCGTTTTCGCAATCTTGCCGGTAAAAAGAGTAAAATAGCTGCTATATTGCACAATATTCATCTATATTCGGCTGAAGAAAAGAAAATTATAGGTTCAAAATCCAATGAAGTCAAAAACCTTATAGAAGATATTTACAACAGCAAAAAAAAAGAACTTTCGACTGATGAACACGGTAATTTTACAATAGGACGCAGTATCGATTTGACCATACCGGGCAAATATATTGAATCAAGGCACAAGCACCCTATAACCGCAGTTTTAGAAGAAGCGTCCGATTTTTTTACTTCTATGGGTTTCGAGATTGTCGAGGGCCCAGAAATTGAAACGGCATATTATAATTTTGACGCTCTTAATATACCTGCAGACCATCCTGCGAGAGACGTTTGGGATACCTTTTATCTGCTTAACGGAATGGTTCCGAGAACCCATACTTCAAGCGTCCAGGCAAGAACACTTGAAAAAAAACAGCTTCCTCTCAGGATAATTGCGCCGGGCAGATGTTACAGGTATGAAGCGGTAGATGCGACCCATCTCTTTATGTTTAATCAAATGGAAGGGCTTTTTGTAGATAAAAACGTGAAACTGTCCGATTTAAAAGGAATATTAGAAGAAACGGTGAAACATCTTCTCGGTGCCAGAAAAACACGTTTCAGGCCTGCTTTCTATCCGTTTGTCGAACCCGGTCTCGACCTTGATATCGAATGCGTTTTTTGCGGAGGCAGAGGATGCGGTATTTGCAAAAACACCGGATGGATAGAGGTCATACCGTGCGGTATGGTCCACCCCAATGTCTTTAAATATGCCGGAATAAATCCGCAGGAATATAGAGGGTTTGCTTTCGGAATGGGATTCGACAGAATCGTTATGCTGAAATACAATATTAACGACCTCAGACTGCTTTATCAGGGAAATCTCGATATCCTTAAACAGTTTTGAGTTTCACCTCTTCAAAAATTCAGACATATTTCCGGAATAAGTAATAAAAACTATTTCTTTTGCCCTCGAAACCGCAACGTAAAATAGTTTGACTTCATCGTTTTGACCGGTTTTAAGTTCGATGCGGCTGTCTAAAAATTCGATAAAGGGATGTCTTAAAGCTCCGCTTGCCGAATCTGACTGCGCTATACTTTTGAAATGCGGCAAATTGCCTTGCGTTGCGTTTGCTATAAACACTGCGTCGAACTCAAGTCCTTTGCTCCTGTGTATAGTCCCTATAAATCCTCTGCCGTCGGAAGAAAAATTATCAGGAAAAAATTCGCCTACAATTTCGCCGGCAACAGTTTTAAAATAATCAGCTTCCCTTTGCGTTCTTAACAGGATAGCTGCAGATTTTCCGCGAGAAATAAACTCATTAAACATTTTTATAATAAATTTCTCTTCGGCATTTTTATTTTTAAATCTTAAAATATTAACAGGATTTCTTCCGTCTTCAACGGTCTGCGGTTTATTATTTCCGGTTTTAGCAGTTAACTGCTTGGGATACCTGAAAGGAATTCTGTTTATAAACTCGTTGCAGAAATAGACTATTTTATAATGCGACCTGAAATTATTTTGCATGACAAAAACTTTTCCGGAAGGAAAAAATAGGTCAAAGAATAATATATTAAACGAATCTCCGCCGTTAAATCCGTATATCGCCTGGTCGTCGTCGCCAGCATACATAACCGCGCCCCTTCCAAAATCTATTTTTTTTATTATATAATCGCTCAAGAAATCTAAATCTTGATATTCGTCTATCAGTATAAATTTGAACCTCGAGGCGATTTTTAATAAAATATCGTTATTCCGGAAAAGTTCGGTAACGCATAAAATGATTTCATTGTAAGATATAGAATCTCTGCCTGCTGTTTCGGCAGAATCAGGACGGTTTTCATTAATCAAAGGCGGAGATTTAAACCCAAGATCTTTATAAAATTCTTTAATTATTGAATAAAAGAAACTGTGATATGTAGAAATATTTAAAGCCTTTCCGCCTATTAAACTATTTTTTAACCCTTTGAGTCGCAAGCATGAGGCAATTCTATTTTTTATTTCGTTCGCCGCATTATTCGTAAATGTCAAAATTATTATAGAATCCGAAGGAATAAAATTTAAAAGGTGTAAAAATTTGTTCACAATAATTTTAGTCTTTCCTGAACCGGCTCCCGCAACAATAAGATGAGGAGAGGATGTTTCTTGGACTGCAAAATTTTGAATAGCGCTTAATTTGCGGGGAACCGATTTATTTGCAGAAGTTCTGTTACGGCGGCAAATAATGGGTTTGCGAATATTTCGGCTGAGCCTGAGAAATATTTTAATTTTATTTATTAATTCATTGGGATAAAAATAAATATCGTTTAAAGCAGTATTTAAAGTTATGCCGTTTTTTGAAATAAATTCGCTGTTTGAAGGGACATTTTCTCTAAAAGGAAAAACCGCGATTTTAATTTCAAATTTTTTATCGTCTGAAAAAAGAAGACAGGGATTGCCGTAATTTTCGGATGCGTTATTTTTAACGAAAAAACCCAAAGCTTTAATTTTATTAATGACGTTAGCCATGGATGATGTATAGCCGCCGTGTTTACGACTGCATATAATTCTTGTTTCTGCCAGAAATGCCAAGCGCGTTCTGTAAATGTCCAAAATCAGCTCTTCGCGTGAATTTTTAGCGTAATTCAAATATTTAGAAAAGACATCGTCAATGCGGAGACTATCTCCGGTTTTTAGGCATAAAACAACAGGATTGTTTAATACAAAATCTAAAACGGCATTTAATAGGACGGCGTCCGACAGACATATAATTTCTATGTCCTCCAATATAATGAACTTCGCCTGCAGAAATCCTGCAAGAGCCTTAAATGGAAAGCTAAGGGGAGACGTTATTTCGCCTTTAAGATTAAAATCGGCTTTAAAAGCGTTAAAAGAATATAATTTGAGAACTTTTTTAAATCCCCCAACCATTTTTATAAAATCTTCTTTTTCCGATTCCGAATAAATCACAGTTCCGATTAGACAGGACAGATTAAAATTGAAATTTTTAAAATAAAGATTTATCATAATATAATTAAATTATTTTGATTACATTAAAATCATATATTTAAAAATGACCGGAAAATATAATAATATCTGTGCCGATAGGAACGGGGAATATTTTTATCTTAATGCTTATATTCCCAAAAATAAAAAGACGTCTGATGAAAACGCTGTTAAACATTCGGAGTGCATACTAAAATACAAAAAAGGAGACCCCGGCATAACGGCTTATTTTGCCAAAATATTAAATAATATTATATATAATTATTTTTATTTTTACGATTTGATTCTTCCGGTTCCACCAAGCAATTCATATTTGGATTTTTATCCGAATGCGCTTGTCTGTTCATATATTTCGGCGCTCGGAACCATTGATACGCTTGAAAGGGCGATAGTGTGCGATAGAGGGCATAAACCCGGGCATATCGCAGATATCGAATCTAAAAAAAAGGATTTAACGCATATTTCGATTGCCGATGCATATAACTTTAAAGAGAAGAACATAATAATTCTGGACGATATCTTAACTACCGGAAAGACATTCGCCCATATAAAATATGCTTTGTTAAAAAAAGGCGCAAATACCGTTACGGGTTTGTTTCTAGGAAAAACAAGCTCCGTCAGCGGGTTCGGAGCAGAGGATATTAATGGATGATTTAATATGCACTCTTGCGCTGAAGAAGATAAAAGGACTTCAGAATCAGCATATATTTTTTATATTAAAGACGTTTAAGAACCCGTGCGAAATTTTTAGCGCAGATAAAAACGATTTTATTAGAGCCGGTTTAAAGTCTGAATATATAAAAATTTTAACTGATTCAAGGGTAATAAAGACGGCATTCTTCGATGCTATTAAGGAAATAGAAAAAGCTTCTAAAAACGGAGTCAAAATTATAACTTTTAATTCTGCTTTATATCCCTCCAATTTAAGGCTTATAAAAAACAAACCGCCGGTTTTATACTATAAAGGAATGCTGAAGGAAAATTTAAGATTAGCGGCTGCGGTCGTCGGACAGAGAAAACCGCCGGATTATGCGTTGGAACTTGCAAAAAATATTACTGAAAAATTATGTTCGTTCGGTTATTCAATAGTAAGCGGGCTTGCATCCGGAATAGATGCTGCGGCGCACAAAACTGCATTAAAAAATAACGGATACACTATTGCTTATATTGGCTCCGGTTTGCTTGCGCCTCCGTATCCTCCGGAAAACAGAGAACTTTATAACGAAATTATATTAAACGGGGGAGCGGTGGTTTCGGAACTGCCTTTGGATGAAAGAATATCTTCTAAAAATTTGGTTGCGAGGGACAGACTGCAAAGCGGTTCCGGGCTCGGAACATTTGCCGTGTCTTCGCCGTTAAAAAGCGGAACTATGAAAACGTGCCATTTTTCTATAAAGCAGAAAAGACCTGTTTTTATTCCGGAATATAATATGGAAATTATGAATTCCGAAGATAATCTGGGCTTAAAATCTCTTTTTGGAAGATTAGGGGTTTCGGGTCTTAAGCTGAATAAGGATTTTTCTTTCGATATAACGGAAGCCGCCGAAGAGATGAATCAGGTATATAATAAAATATACGCCGGAAAGTTTGACGAAGACGAATTACCTGTTCAGCCGGGCTTATTTGATTTTATTTAATAGATTTTTTATAAAAAGGAGGAATTTTAAATTGAAAGTTAGCTTAAACTGGCTTAAGGAATTTGTAAATTTCAATACCGATGCCGAAAAAATAGCAAATCTTTTAAACACCAGAACAATGGAAGTGGAAAAATTTTTTCCTTATTTTTCGCAAAAAAAATCTTTTCAAAATATAGTTGTGGGAGAAATTAAAAGCATAATGGAGCATCCGTCGAACGATAAGTTCGGTATTGCTGAAGTTTACGCCGGAGAAACCTTAGGAACTAAAAGAATAGTTTTTACAAAAGAAGGACTTGATATAAAAGTCGGAGAGAGACCTTTAATCGCTACAAAAGGAACCGTTTTTGAACACGGTTTAAAGATAAGGGATAAAGCTATATTCGGGGTAATTTCGGAAGCGGCTTTCTGTTCGGAAAAGGATTTAGGCATGCAGCTGAACGCTTCTTCAATAATAAAATTTCCTTTTGAAAAAATAGGCAGAACGGCTTACGATATTTTTGAATTAAACGATACCGTTTTGGAATTTGACCTTGAACCTAACAGACCGGATTTATTCGGCGTTTTAGGATTTGCCTACGAATTATCGGCAATATTGGATAAAGGCATGACTTTGCCGGAACTGTACAGCGGCATCGAATTTAAGCCTATAGGCAGATTTTCATCCAACGAAAGCGTATTAGCTGTAAATATAGAAAATAAAGACCTGGTTCCGTCCTATATCGCGGTTAAGATTTCAGGAGTAAAAATAAAGGAATCGAGCATGGATATTAAAAATAAATTGCTTAAGAGCGGCATAAGGCCTATAAACAACATAGTGGATCTGACCAATATCGTTATGCTTGAAACGGCTCAACCCCTTCATGCTTTCGATGCAGGAAAATTGAACGGCATCAAGATTATCGCAAGGCACGCCAAAGAAGGCGAATCTGTTATTTCTATAGACGGCAAGGATAGAAAATTATCCGGCTCGGATATCGTTATAGCCGATGAAAATAAGATTATTGCCATTGCAGGGGTTATGGGTTCATCCAACAGCGAAATCGATGAAAATACTGTTGATATTATAGTCGAAGCGGCAAATTTCAATATGTCCAGCGTAAGAAAAACGTCGAGGGCTCTGTCTCTAAGAACAGACGCTTCGACGCGCTTTGAAAAAGGTCTTCATCCGGCTTTAAGCATATTCGGAATAAAGCGTTTTTTACATCTTCTCGATAAATATGCCCCAGGTTTTAATATTTTGTGCTATGCCTATGATATAAAAGAATTCGGCAGTCCGAAAATTTATGAAATAAAATTGAATGATTTGTCCGATTTCCTTGGAGATTCTGCCGTAAAAAATAAAGCATATCGTTTTTTATCGCGGCTCGGATATGAAATCATAGACAATAAATCTGAAAATGCGGTCTGCGGAGAAAGCATATCGGTTATGGCGCCTTATTTCAGGAGTGATATAACCGAAGAAGTTAATATTTACGAGGATGTATTCAGAATTTACGGTTACGATAATATTAAATCTTCAGTTCCGACGGGCATTTTAATGCCGCCTAAAAAAAATCCTAACTTTGAAACGTCGATGTTTTTCAGGAATATATTGAGTTGCAACGGATTTATCGAGGTTATTTCCCCATCGCTTACCGGAGAAAAAGAGATAAACATTTCAATGGCGGGAGCGGATAAAACCGGAGTTCTGGAGCTTAAAAATCCCGTATCTAAGGATTATTCTTTTTTTAGAATCAGTATAATACCTGATTTATTAAAGGCGGTATCGCAAAATTCTAAAAAATATAAAAATATCAAAATATTTGAAATAGGAAAGATTTATCAGGGAGAAGAGTCCGGAGGATATCCTGTTGCGGAAAAAAACATTTTATGCGGAATAGTTTGCACGGGAATCAAGCATTCGAGCCGCGATACGGAATTTTATAACGGAAAAGGCGTAATAGAATTATTGCTTAAAGAATCGGGCATTAAAAAATTTACGTTCAATAAAGCCGACGCAAATGTGTTCTATAATGAAAATGCGGCTTTAGAGATTTTAATAGCTAAAAATAGAGCCGGTATATTCGGAGAAATAAAAAAAGAAATTCTTAACGAGTTCAAAATAGAGCATAAGCTGTTTGCATTCGAGATTTATATCGATTTTATAAAAGATTTTATTTCAGCTAAAAAGTCTTTTATCCAGCCTAATAAATATCCCGAAATAGAACAGGATATTTCTATTGTTGCCGATTGCGGCATCGAATATGCCGCCGTTGAAAAATTCATCAAAGGTTTTTCTGCGCTTATTAAAAACGTCCGATTGGTCGAAGTTTATACCGGAAAGCAGATAGAAGAAGGTAAAATCTCTTTTCTTATTAGATATGACGCGATAGCGGACGACAGAACCCTTACTATGGATGAAGTTAATTTATTAAGGGACGGTTTGCTTAAAGAGTTGAACGCACGTTTCGGAATAACTCTGAGAAGCTAAAAAAAATTGCATTTTTAACAAAAAAAAAATATAATAAAATATATTAATAACGAAAAAAAATAAAAATTTTTAATAAATAAAAATAAATTATGATTAACGGAATTATTTACGACATCGCCGCTTTTCTAATTGTAATAAGCATAATCGTCCTTATTCACGAGTTCGGGCATTTCATAGTTGCAAAAAAACTGGGCGTAAAAGTGGAAAAGTTTTCTCTCGGTTTCGGACCTAAGGTTTTAGGAAAGCAAATCGGAGAAACGGAATACCTTATTTCTGCTCTTCCTTTGGGGGGATATGTTAAACTCCTCGGCGAAGACCCCTCCGAAGAACTTCCTCAGGAAGATCAAAAACGCTCTTACAGCAATCTGCCGCCTTATAAAAAGTTTTTAATTATTTTTTTCGGACCATTTTTTAATTTCGTGTTGGCCGCCGTAATATTTACAATTATTTTTATGGGAGGCAGACCTGTTTTAAAACCGGTTATAGGCGGAGTCATGAAAGGTAAGCCTGCGGCTAAAGCCGGACTGAAAAAAGGAGATATAATTACAAGCGTTAACGGAATAAAGATTAATTCGTGGGCGGGCTTGTCGAAGTATATAGAAAAATTCGGCAAGAATAAAATAACCTTAGGAATTAAAGAAAATAACCTGAATAAAAAAGTGGTTTTAAAACCGGAATTGACTTCCGGTTTAAATATTTACCGCCAGAAGATAAAAAGATATATTATAGGAATAACTCCTTCCGGTAAAGCCGTTTTTTACCAACATTACGGTTTATTGAGTTCTTTTTACTCCGCCGTGAAAGAAATCTGGTTTGTTATATATATTACGGTAGTAAGTCTTTTTTATCTGATAGTCGGAAAACTTCCGGCAAGCGATCTTGGCGGACCCATAATGATAGCCCAGCTTTCGGGGAGAGCGGCAAGTCTCGGCGTTTCCGATTTTTTTTATTTCGTAGCGTTTATAAGCGTTAATATAGGACTTGTAAATTTATTTCCAATACCTGCGCTGGACGGGGGGCATTTATTATTCTCCGTTATAGAAATGTTAAAGAGGGGACCTTTAAGCGTTAAATTTCAGGAAAATGCGGCAAAAGTCGGGTTTGCGCTTTTAATTATGCTTCTGCTGTTTGTTTCCTATAACGACATAATAAGAGTTATAAAAACATAAGATGTTTTTGTTGTCTATAGATAGTTCAAGCGGATATTCCAGCTTATTAATTGCGGATGAAAATCTCAATAATATTTCAGAATCCGTTTCGGACTTTCATGAGAAACATTCGATACTTATATTTAAACAATTAGACGAAATAATGTTGAAAGCCGGTATCAAACTAAGCGATTTAACCGGAATAGCCGTTATTTTAGGACCCGGTTCATATACCGGCATCAGAGTTTCTTTGACCATTGCAAAAACATTATCGTATGTTTTGGGAATAAATATTACCGGCGTGGAAAGCTTATTAATCTGCGCATATTCGCTGACCAAAAACATGACCGGCGTTAAGGATATCATAGCCGTAAAAGACGCCGCTAAGGGAGGATATTATGTATCCGAATATTTTGCCGAAAAAGAGAATTTTACGCAACGGCTTAAAATCAGCCTTTTAAATATTGACGAACTTAAATCGTTTGTCGAAAATAGGACAGATAAGCCGCACATTGTTTACGGCTTCAATAAAGAAAGCGACTATGAAAAATTTAAAACGGAATTTGAAAGCATAAATCCGCCGGCGCCCTTCGATTTAAAAAAAAGCGCTTATTTTGCATCTATGTATGCTTTGGAAAATAGGAAGAGGACGAATTTAAGTCCGTCGGCACAAATAAAATATGCCGAAGAGTTGTCGCCTTATTATGTTTACGGCAACGGACCTTTCTAAAAATTATTAATTTTATAAATAAAATACAAAAAGTTGCAAAGCAACTTAAATTATAATATATAAATATAAGGAGGCTGTTTTATGCAGTTTTTAGATGAAGCCGAAAAAAAAATTGCGGAATCTCTTGCCGCCGGAGACGAAAATTTTAAAAAGATATACAATGAACATATCGAAATAGAAAAAATGTTAAATAAATACAGCACGAAGCCTTTTTTGACGCCGGACGAACAAAAAACCATAAAAGAGCTTAAATTAAAAAAACTTAACGGAAACGATATTATGAAAAAAATTATTAAAGAAAAGGTTTCCGGATAAATTTTTACATATCTCAAACATTTAATATACATTTAATATTAAAGGATAAATTTTATGAAAAGCAGTAACATTAAAGAAGGAATAGATAGAACGCCTCACAGGTCGCTTCTGTATGCAACCGGGATTGCTAAAGGCGAAATGAAGAAACCTTTCATAGGCATCGCTTCAAGTTTTACGGATTTAATACCCGGACATGTTGGTATAAGAGACCTTGAAAGAGCCGCCGAAAACGGCGTTTACAGCAACGGAGGGCATCCTTTCGTTTTCGGTATTCCCGGTATTTGCGACGGAGTCGCTATGGGTCACTTAGGCATGCACTATTCACTTCCCTCCAGAGAACTTATCGCCGATATGATAGAAACCGTGGCTGAAGCACACTGTCTCGACGGTCTTATTCTTTTAACCAATTGCGACAAAATCACACCGGGAATGCTTATGGCTTCCCTGCGTCTCAATATACCGGCAGTGGTCGTTACCGCAGGACCTATGCTTTCGGGACACTATCACGGCAACAGGCTTTCTTTTGTAAGGGATACTTTTGAAGCTGTTGCAAAATTCAGAATAAAAGAGATAACCGAAAAAGAGCTTAATGACCTTGAAATGTGCGCATGTCCCGGACAGGGGTCATGCCAGGGGCTTTATACGGCAAACACAATGGCATGCCTGACGGAAGTTTTAGGTATGTCCTTACCAGGCGCCGGAACGGCTTTAGCCGGTTCTGCGATAAAAAAAAGAATGGCTTTTGAAAGCGGCGCAAGAGTCGTTGAACTCGTAAAGGACGGCATACGTCCTAGGGATATCGTAACGCTGGATTCTTTTAAAAATGCCATAGCCGTAGATATGGCTTTAGGAGGTTCTTCTAATTCCGTTCTGCATCTTCTTGCCATTGCGAATGAAGCCGGAATAAAATTGGACTTAAAACTGTTCGACGAGATTTCTAAGAATACTCCGCAGTTAACCAGTTTAAGACCTGCCGGAGAATATTTTTTAGAAGACTTAGATTTTGCCGGCGGAATACCTTCTCTGCTTTATGAGTTAAAAACTGTTATAAATCTTAATACGATGAACGTTTCAGGAAAATCCGTCCGCGAAATAATATCCGGAGTTAATTACGTCAATAACGAAGTTATCAGAAAAATTAGCAATCCCTACCGCAATGAAGGCGGGATAGCTGTTCTTTACGGTAATTTAGCCCCAAACGGCGCTATAATAAAATCCAGCGGTGTAAGCCCTTCAATGATGAAGTTCGTCGGAAATGCGGCGGTTTATGACAGCGAAGAAGCGGCGATGGAAAATATTTCTAAAGGCTCAGTTAAAGAAGGTGACGTCGTGGTCATAAGATATGAAGGACCTAAGGGCGGACCGGGAATGAGAGAAATGCTTGCGCCTACTTCTCAGATAGTGGGAATGGGACTGGGAGAAAAAGTCGCCCTTATTACGGACGGAAGATTTTCCGGAGGAACAAGAGGTCCCTGTATCGGGCACATATCGCCGGAAGCTCAGGAAGGAGGACCTATTGCCCTTATAAATAACGGTGATAAGATTGAAATAGACATTCCTGCCAGAAAATTAAATATGCTTGTTCCGGATGAGGAGCTCAATAAAAGAAAGCTGAAAATTTCTAAAAAACCGAAAAAAATTGATTACGGTTATTTATCGAGATATGCGGATATGGTTTCATCAGCCGACGAGGGCGCAATAGTCAATAGAAATATAAGGAAATGAAATATGGGGCATAATTCTGAAAAAAAAACAATGACCGGTTCAAAAATAATAATAGAAAGCCTTATAAGAGAAGGCGTGGATACTATATTCGGATATCCGGGCGGCGCAGTTTTAAATATTTACGACGAGCTTTTAAATTATAAATCACGGATAAAACATGTTTTAGTAAGGCACGAACAGGGGGCTGCGCATGCCGCCGACGGCTATGCGAGGGCATCCGGAAAGGTTGGAGTCGTACTCGTAACATCCGGTCCGGGGGCTACAAATACGATAACGGGGATTGCTACCGCCAATATGGATTCCGTGCCTATGGTTATTCTTACGGGTCAGGTTCCTACTAATTTAATCGGAAACGATGCGTTTCAGGAAGCCGATACGGTCGGCATAACAAGACCATGCACAAAACATAATTATCTGGTAAAAGACATTAAAGACCTTGCAAAGACTATTAAAGAGGCATTCTATATCGCTTCGACAGGAAGACCCGGTCCTGTATTAATCGATATTCCTAAAGATATTACCTCAAGCGTGTGCGAGTTCGATTATCCTGAAACCGTTGAACTTAGGGGTTACAGCCCGACGTATTTCGGGCATCATGTCCAGATTTCCAAACTTGCTGCAGAAATTGTAAAGGCAAAAAGACCTTTGCTTTATATAGGCGGAGGCGTTATAAGTTCGAATGCCGCCAATGAACTGAAAGAATTGGCAGAATTGCTGGATTTGCCGGTTACATCCACTCTTATGGGGCTCGGCGGTTTTCCTTCCGACCATCCTCTTTTTTTCGGTATGCTCGGAATGCACGGTACTTATGCCTCTAATATGGCAATATCCAACGCTGATTTCATCGTAGCTATAGGAGCGAGATTTGACGACAGAGTTACCGGAAAGGTGGAGGAATTCGGCAAAAATGCAAAATTTGCCCATATAGATATAGACCCTTCTTCCATAGGCAAGAACGTAAAGATAGAAATACCGGTGGTCGGCGACGTAAAGTCGGTTTTAAGCAGTCTTCTAGAAATTTTAAGCAATAAAACCGAAGAAATTTCATCTGCAAAATACGAGAGATTAGGCTGGCTTGAAGAAATAAACGCATGGAAATACGAGCACCCTCTTTTATATAATATGAAAGATGTAATAAAACCTCAATACGTAATAGAGAAAATATACGAACTTACGGATGGAGACGCCATAATAGCGACGGAAGTCGGTCAAAGCCAGATGTGGACGGCGCAGTTTTATAAATTTAAAAATCCAAGAACATTGCTTACTTCTGGCGGACTCGGAACAATGGGTTTCGGATTTCCTGCCGCAATCGGAGCGCAGATAGCGCATCCCGATAAAACGGTTTTCGACATTGCCGGAGACGGAAGCATTCAAATGAATATACAGGAACTTGCAACCGCCGTGCAGTATAATCTGCCCGTTAAAATAGCTATAATAAATAATAATTTTCTTGGTATGATAAGGCAGTGGCAGGAGTTATTTTATCACAAAAGATATTCGTTTTCCGAAATGAACGTTAATCCTGACTTCGTTAAGCTTGCAGAAGCATACGGAGCCGTAGGATTAAGGGCAAAAAAACCGGACGAAGTCGTTCCGGTAATAGAAAAGGCATTATCTATAAATAAGCCCGTTATAATGGATTTCGTAGTAGACAGGGAGGAGAGCGTTTATCCTATGGTCGCTCCTGGTTCGCCGATTACCGGAATGTTATTAGTATGAATAATATAAATATGGAAAAAACTCATATTCTTTCAATTCATGTCGAAAATGAATCCGGCGTGCTTACAAGGGTCGCAGGGCTTTTTTCTGCGAGGGGATTCAATATAGACAGTATTTGCGTAGCAAAAATGCTGGATAAGAACGAATCCAAGATGATAATCGCTACGTCGGGCGATACCCAGATTTTAGAGCAGATTACAAAGCAGTTAAACAGGCTCGTAAATGTTATAAAAGTGCAGGAATTGACAGACGAAGACTCTGTAGTCAGGCAAACGGTCCTAATTAAGGTAAATGCGGACGAAACTACAAAAAGCGATATATTCAGAATAAAAGACATATTCGGCGGCCGCGTAATTGACGTTTCACGAAATTCTTACACTTTAGAGGTGACCGGTTCCGAAAGGAAAATAGAATCGCTTATAGATATTTTAAGACCATTGGGAATAAAAGATATAGTAAAGACTGGGATAATAGCCTTACAGAGAACAAGAAAGCAAAGTTGATAAATAAAATAGATAGACAAATATGTTATTCTCAATAATAAGCAAATAAATTATTCTGTAAGGGGGTTTCAATGAACATTTTTTATGAAAAAGATGCCGATTTAAGGCTCATTCAATCAAAAACCGTAGCAATAATAGGTTACGGGTCGCAGGGGCATGCCCATGCTCTAAATTTAAAAGATTCCGGCGTGAAAGTTATAATAGGCCTAAGACCCGACGGTAATTCTTTTGCTAAAGCTAAAAATGCCGGATTTGAAGTCTATACGGTTAAAGAAGCGGCAGAAAAAGCTGACGTCATAATGGTTTTACTGCCCGACGAAATTCATGGAGACGTTTATAAACAAGATATAGAACCCGGTTTAAAGGCCGATAAATATTTAGTCTTTGCGCATGGTTTCAGCATACATTTCGGGCAGATAATTCCTCCTAAAGAGGTAAACGTTTTTATGGTAGCGCCAAAGGGACCGGGGCATTTAGTAAGGCATGAATTCGAGAAAGGCGGAGGAGTCCCGGATTTAATAGCCGTGCATAACGATTACACGGGGAATACAAAAAATATGGCGCTGTCGTATGCTGCCGCTATAGGCGGAGGCAAAGCAGGTATTTTGGAGTCCACTTTCAAAGAAGAAACCGAAACGGATCTTTTCGGAGAACAGGCAGTTCTTTGCGGCGGACTTGCGGCTCTTATGACCGCAGGTTTTGAAACTCTTGTCGAAGCAGGATATCAAGAAGAGAGCGCATATTTCGAATGTATTCACGAAATGAAGCTTATAGTTGACCTTATATATGAGGGCGGAATTTCAAATATGAGATACTCTATAAGCAATACGGCACAGTATGGCGATCTGACAAGGGGACCGAGAATAATAGACGAAAGGACAAAATGCGAAATGAAGAAAGTTCTCGAAGAAATAAGGTCTGGAAAATTTGCGACTGAGTGGATGCTTGAGAATAAAGCTAACAAACCCACATTTAACGCCCTTACGAGGAACGGGGAAGAGCACCAGCTTGAAAGGGTCGGGAATAGATTGCGCTCATTAATGCCTTGGATAACCAAAAATAAAATAGTAGATAAATCGAAAAATTAAAATAACAATGAAATATATAGCGAAAGAGGGTATTCAATTTATTACCGCCGCATTATTTTTTTCGCTGATTTTTTTAGTTTTATATTTTTATGCAAAATACATAATATTAAAATATATATTTTTATTGTTTTTTATATTTTCACTGCTTTTCTTTCTTTTTTGTATTTATTTTTTTAGAGATCCGGAACGCAAGCCGGATTTAATGCTGAAAGGAAGCGAAATAGTTTCTCCGGCAGACGGCAGGGTAATATTTTTGCAAAAAGTTTTCGACGATAGATTTTTAAAAGAAGAAGCCGTTAAGGTGAGCATTTTTATGTCTCTGTTTAATGTTCACGTAAACAGAATTCCTGCAGGCGGCATTGTTGAAAAGATAATCTACAACAAAGGAAAATTTTTTTCCGCTAATTTAGACAAGGCATCTATAGAAAATGAATTTAACTGCATAATTTTAAATATAGGCAATGCCGGTGAAGAAAAAAAGAGAATGGCATTTGTCCAGATAGCCGGACTTATTGCAAGAAGAATAGTATGTAAAATTAAAGAAGGGGACAAGGTAAATTCGGGAGAAAGGTTCGGCTTGATTAAATTCGGTTCAAGGTTAGACTTATATCTCCCGTTAAGCTTTGAACCGTCCGTTAAAATCGGGGACAATGTGTTTTCCGGAAAAACGATTATCGGAAAATTAGAGACCGTTTAAAAATTTGTTTCAATTAGTCTGCCTGCAATATATACGGCAGTAATGCCGTATTGTAATTGCGAGCGCATCTTTAAAAAGCGGGATTGCTTCGTCGTCTTCGACTCCTCGCAATGACTGGACGGTGTCATAGGGCAGTAATGCCTTTGTCTTTAATTCCCCTTTTGTCAAAAAGGGGTGGCATTTAGTCTGCTGTATATGCAGGAAAAGACGGAGTATTTGTTTTTAAATTCCCCTTTTTTAAAAGGGGTGGCATTTTTGCCTGTAAGGCAAAAATGACGGGGTATTTATAATAAAATATTTCAACTATCTTATAATTAATTAATGATAAAGTTAAATAAAAATAAAAAACCGTATCTGCCCTTAAAAGACGCCTTAACTGCCAATAATATTTATAAGAACAGCATGACAAAAGGCGTATTTCTTTTGCCTAATTTAATAACCAGCCTTTCGCTTCTATCGGGGTTCTATTCCATTATCAACTCTATAGAGGGAAAATACTGGATTGCCGGCTGGCTTATAATAGCTTCCATTTTTTTCGACGGTATAGACGGAAAAGTTGCAAGGCTCACAAATACCAGCTCTAAATTCGGCATCGAATACGATTCTCTTTCCGACCTTATAGCCTTTGGAGCCGCTCCGTCCGTATTGGTATTTAAATGGTTTCTTATGGGCTACGGCAGGGCTGGATGGGCGGCAGTTTTCGTGTATCTCCTTGGAGCGGCGCTCAGGCTTGCCAGATTTAATGTTCAGCGAAATTCGGTAGAATATAATAAATTTATGGGGCTGCCTTCCCCCGCCGCCGCAGGAACGCTTGTTTCGTTTCTTTTCTTTATGACGGAATTTTCTTTGAAACCCGCCTTAATAAGCGAAATAATGCTTATTTTGACTGTTGCCGCAGGACTGTTAATGATAAGCAATATAGGCTATTTTGCAATGAAAGATTTTTCCGTTTTTAAACGCAGGGCGTTTGAGTCTCTGGTTCTGCTTCTATTAATTCTGATTATCATTATAATTAAACCCGTTGAATCTCTTTTTGTCGTGTTTCTGCTGTATTCTTTTATCTCGCCGCTATTGTATTTTTATCTCGTTAATGTTAAGATAAAAAAGAATAAAGAAATTAGATAGGCAGTGTTTCGGAGGAGTTGTGGGAGATAATCAATTAAAAAAAATTAAAATATTCGATACTACTCTGAGAGACGGTGAGCAGTCTCCCGGGGCAAGCATGAACATAGAAGAAAAATTAAACCTTGCGCGTCAGCTTTGCCGCCTTGGGGTAGATGTAATAGAAGCCGGCTTTCCCATTGCTTCCGAAGGCGACTTTGAAGCCGTAAAGGCGATAGCCATGGAGATAAAAGGACCTGAGATAGCCGGACTTGCAAGGGCAAACGAAAAAGATATATACAGGGCATATTCGGCTGTTAAATATGCAGAAAAACCGGTTATTCACACATTTATAGCCACATCAGATGTTCATCTTAAGTATAAGCTTAAAATGACCAGGGACGAGCTGTATGAAAAAGCTGTCAATATGGTTAAATACGCCAAATCGTTTACCGAAAATATCGAGTTTTCCGCAGAAGACGCATCAAGGTCAGATTTGAATTTTTTATGCAGAGTTATAGAAGGGGTAATAGAATCAGGCGCAACTACCGTAAATATTCCCGATACTGTCGGATACGCAACGCCCTTCGAGTTCTTTAATTTTATAAAAAGCATTAGGGAAAAAGTTAAAGGAATAGATAATGTTATCTTGAGCGTTCATTGCCATAACGATTTAGGGCTTGCCACGGCAAATTCTTTATCGGCAATTTCAGCCGGCGCAAATCAGGTTGAATGCACTATTAACGGCATAGGAGAAAGGGCAGGAAATGCAGCGCTTGAAGAGATAGTAATGGCTTTAGACGTCAGAAAAGATATATATAATGCTGTTACGGGAGTAAATACGACCGAAATATACAGGTCTTCCCAGCTTTTGACCCATATTACCGGAGTATCGGTTCAGCCTAATAAGGCGATAGTAGGTAAAAATGCTTTTGCTCACGAAGCGGGTATTCATCAGGACGGCGTATTAAAAGAAAAAACCACATATGAAATTATGACTCCGGAACGGGTAGGAAGACAGCCCAACGAATTGGTGCTCGGCAAACATTCCGGCAAGCATGCTTTTAAAGAAAAACTCGCTTCTTTAGGCTATTTATTAAAAGACGAAGAAATAGAAGCCGCGTTTGTCAAATTTAAAGCGTTGGCTGATAGAAAAAAAGATATTTACGACGAAGATATAGATTCTCTCGTCGCGAAATCGCACCATCTCGAAAAATATGAGCTAAAATACGTAAACGTAGTTTGCGGCGATACCGTTTCGCCTCTTTCAATGGTAAAATTGATGGTTGACGGTGAATTAAAGCATAACTCTTCCTGCGGAAACGGTCCCGTAGATGCGGCAATAAATGCCATAGAAAAAATTGTTAATTCAGGAGCTAAGGTTGTAGCTTACGAAGTTAAATCCATAAGAGGAACGACCGAGGCGCAGGGGGATGTTTCTGTTACCATAGAAGATGCCGACCGGAAAACAAGCATAACAGGAAGAAGCGCTCATACCGATATTGTGGTGGCAAGCGCCAAGGCTTATGTCAATGCCTTAAACAAGCTGTATGTTCATAATAAAAATAAAAGCGGACGGCCATGCGAGTTGGAGATGCAAGCATCTTGAAATCCGCAAAAACCTATAAAAACCTATAAAAACCTATAAATAAATAAAAGCATAAAATAAAAGAAAATAAAAAGGGGATAAAATGGGAAGACCTTTAACTATTACGGAAAAAATAATTCAAAGTCATACCGATAACGAAACTGTAGTTCCGGGCGATATAGTAAATGCCAGAGTCGATATTGCTCTCGGCAACGATATTACAGCCCCTATAGCCATAAAAGAGTTTGAAGCTATAGGAGTAACCGGAGTTTTCGACAGAAAAAAAATTGCTTTGGTTCCCGACCACTTTGTTCCGAACAAAGATATTTTAAGCGCAAAACAGGCAAAGATGATGAGGGAGTTTGCAAAAAAACATGATATAGAAAATTATTTCGAATGCGGAGAGGCGGGCGTCGAGCATGCTCTTCTGCCCGAAAAGGGTATAGTGCTTCCGGGCGACCTTGTAATAGGCGCGGATTCTCATACCTGCACATACGGAGCTTTAGGAGCATTTGCAACCGGGGTAGGTTCCACCGATTTAGCTTATGCTATGGCATTTGGAGAATTGTGGCTTAAAGTTCCGAAATCTATCAAAGTTATTTTTGAAGGCAAACCGAAAAAATGGGTATCCGGCAAAGACCTTGTTTTATATCTTATCGGAAAAATAGGCGTAGAAGGGGCAAACTATATGGCATTAGAATTTGCCGGAAGCGCTTTTAAGCATCTGTCAATGGCGGACAGGCTTACCATCTCCAATATGGCTATAGAAGCCGGAGCAAAAAGCGGGATATTCGAACCGGATGAAATTACCGAGGATTATGTTAAGGGCAGGGCTAAAAGAGATTATATATTTTATAAAAGCGACGAAGGCGCCGAATATGCAAAAGTGTTAAAATTTGACGCAGAATCTATTAATCAACAGGTAGCATTTCCGCATCTTCCGGAAAATACCGTAGATATAGACGAGGCTTCGGCAAAAAATATTAAGATAGACCAGTCGGTTATCGGTTCATGCACAAACGGCAGGATAGAAGATTTAAGGATTGCGGCTCAAATTCTGAAAGGCAAGAAGATAGCAAAATATACCAGACTTATTGTTATCCCTGCTACTCCGGATATATACAGAATGGCGGAGAAAGAAGGATTGATAGATATATTTATGGATGCCGGGGCGGTAGTAAGCACTCCTACCTGCGGACCATGCTTAGGCGGATATATGGGAATACTGGCTGACGGCGAAAGGTCGATTTCTTCTACAAACAGGAACTTTAAGGGAAGGATGGGAGACGTAGCGAGCGAAGTTTACCTTGCTAATCCGGCAGTCTGTGCGGCTTCCGCAATACTGGGCAAAATTGCAAGCCCGGACGAGGTATCTTAATTACAAAAATGTTTTAATATTTATAAAGGAGCCATTATTTATGATATTCAGCGGAAAAGTATTTAAATTCGGGGACAATATAGATACGGACGCTATTATACCGGCAAGATACTTAAACGATTCAAGCGAGGAAAATCTAAGAAAGCATTGTATGGAAGACGCCGATGCGTCGTTTTCGTCAAGCGTATCAAAAGGAGATATTATAGTTGCCGGAAATAATTTCGGGTGCGGCTCTTCAAGAGAGCATGCTCCGATAGCAATCAAGGCAAGCGGAGTTCCGGTTGTAATAGCAAAGAGTTTTGCAAGGATTTTTTACAGAAATTCTTTTAATATAGGACTGTTTATTCTGGAAGCCGATACGGACGGCATTGACGGCGGAGATATTATCGAGGTCGATACAGATACCGGCGAAATTAAAAACAAAACTAAAAATACCGTCATAAAAGCAAAGCCGATTCCCAAGTTTATGTCGGAACTCGTTAATGCCGGCGGTTTGATTGCGTATGCCAAGAAAAAGATTAAGGAGGGTAAAAAATAAATTATGATAAAATTAGCTCTTTTTGCCGGGGACGGGATAGGAACGGAAGTTGCAGGCGAGGCGGTAAACGTATTAAAATTTTTATTCGATTCTAATTCAATTCGATACGAAATAGAAGAAGGTCTTGTCGGAGGAGCTTCATACGATGAATATAAAAAACCGATAACGGAAAAGACCCTTAAACTGGCAAAAGAAGCGGACGCTGTTATTTTCGGCGCGGTAGGCGGACATAAATGGGAATCTCTCCCTATAGAACTAAGACCGGAAAAAGCCCTTTTAACATTAAGATACGACCTTGGTTTATACGCTAATTTAAGACCGGCAAAGATTTATGACGAGCTTATAGACGCTTCGCCACTGAAAAAAGAAGTTGTTCAGGGAACCGATATGATGATAGTCAGGGAACTGACCGGCGGAATATACTTCGGTCAGCCGAGAGGCGTTTTTGACCTCGAAGACGGACAGAAAAAAGGCGTAAACACTTTAGTTTATACCACTAAAGAGATAGAAAGAATCGCTAAAATAGCCTTTGAGACAGCAAGAAAAAGAAGAAAAAAAGTCTTGTCCGTCGATAAAGCCAATGTCCTTGAATGCACGGAATTATGGAGAAATGTTGTTGCCGAAGTGGGCAAAGAATATCCCGACGTTGAACTTAGCAATATGTACGTCGATAACTGCTCTATGCAGTTGATAAGACAGCCTAAATCTTTCGACGTTATCGTAACCACCAATATGTTCGGGGATATACTCAGCGACGAATCTTCAATGGTTGCAGGTTCCATAGGAATGCTTCCGTCCGCAAGCCTTAACGGAAAAAAGGGTATGTATGAACCTATTCACGGAAGCGCGCCGGATATTGCCGGTCAAAATAAGGCTAATCCTATTGCGGCAATTTTGTCTGTAGCAATGATGCTTCGCTATAGTTTCGACATGGACAATCTCGCCGAAAAAATAGAAAATGCCGTAGAAAAAGTAATTAAAAACGGATACAGGACAGCCGATATTTATTCAAACGCCGCAGGGACTAAACTCGTTGGTACCAAAGAAATGGGCAAAGCCGTAATAGACGAATTAAAAAAATAAATATAAAAATATAATATGAAAAAAGAAAAATATAACGTAGCTATTACCGGAGCTACCGGTCTTGTCGGCAGGGAATTCTTAGAAATACTCGAACAGAGAAAATTTCCGGTCGGAGAACTTTATCTGTTTGCTTCCGAAAATTCTCTCGGCGAAACCATAAAATTTAAAGGGGAAGATTACATAGTCGATGCTTTAAAAGAAGACTCATTTAAGAAAAAGAGTATAGATATAGTTTTATCAAGCCCGGGAGGTTCCGTAAGCGCAAAGTTTTCGCCTATTGCCGCAAAAGAAGGAGCAGTAGTTATAGATAATACCTCTTATTTTAGGATGGACGAAGACGTTCCGTTAGTAGTTCCCGAAGTCAATCCTGAAGATATAAAATATTACTCTAAAAGAAATATAATAGCCAATCCGAATTGTTCGACAATTCAAATGGTCGTTCCGCTTAAACCTATTCACGACAGATACAAGATAAAAAGGATTGTCGTATCGACTTATCAGTCCACGTCCGGAGCAGGCAAAAAAGCTATGGATGAGCTGTTTTATCAGACCACCGGAATTATTAATGCAAAAGGCGACATATATCCCGAAAAATTCCCGGTGCAGATAGCTTTTAACTGTATTCCGCAAATCGATGTTTTTAGCGACGATGGATATACCAAAGAAGAAATTAAGATGCTAAAAGAAACGCAAAAAATAATGCACGATAAAAATATAGGCGTATCTGCTACCACTGTGCGGGTCCCCGTATTTTTCTCCCACGGAGAATCTGTCAATATTGAAACCGAAAAAGGTTTCGATATTAAAGACATTAAGAAACTGCTGTCGGAAACAGGCGGCGTTAAGCTCATAGACGAAATATCAAGCGATAATCCGGACGAAAGGTATCCGTATCAGACCCAGACCGCCGGCAAAGACGAGGTTTTTGTAGGCAGAATAAGAAAGGATTTTTCCGTTCAGAACGGCTTGAATATGTGGATTGTTGCCGACAACGTAAGGAAGGGAGCCGCGCTTAACGCCGTGCAGATTGCGGAAATCCTTATACAAAAATATCTTTAAAACGGGGCAGATGCCTTCACAAGCAAAAAATCATGAAATAGTCAGAAATTTATCGGTCGTTTCGTTTTTCACGCTGATAAGCAGAATTTTAGGCTTGTTAAGAGACGTCTGCATAGCTTATTTTTTCGGCGCCGGTATGGCTACGGACGCGTTCTTCGTGGCTTTCAGGATACCTAACTTATTCAGAAGGCTGTTCGGCGAGGGAGGAATATCTGCATCGTTTATTCCTGTTTACTCCGATAGTTTAGCTAAAAAGAGAGGCGCCGATTCTGAAGACCTCTTTAAAACCGTTTTTACCGCATTATTTTTTATCCTTTTATTCCTTTCTTTGATAGGATTTTTATTTTCCTTTATATTTGTCGCTATAACCGCCCCCGGGTTTCTCGATAAGCCATTAGAACTGCATCTCACGGTATTTTTGACTAAAATTATGTTTCCATACATATTTTTAATCGGACTGGCGGCATTTTTATCGGGGGTTTTAAACGTCCACGGCTCTTATGCGCCCGGAGCGATGTATCCCATAATATTAAACATTTTATTAATAATTTCGGCTGTTTTTTTAAGACCGTTTTTCCATCCTGGCATTTATGCTCTTGCGGTCGGCGTTATGCTCGGCGGCATATTACAGCTTTTATCTCAGATTTATTACATTAAGAAAAAGAAAATCAGTCTCGGCTTCAAATTTAATTTTAGAAACAGCGGCGTAAAATCGGTTTTTAAACTGCTGACGCCTTCCTTAGTCGGGATGGCTGTAATTCAGCTCAATCTGGTTTTTGATACTCTGCTTGCGTCTTTTTTGCCCTTGGGAAGCATTTCTTATCTTTATTACGGCGACAGGCTTTACCAGTTTCCCCTCGGCGTTTTTGCGATTGCGATGCAGACGGCTATTTTTCCGGCTCTTTCCGCTTCGTTTGCAAAAAATGACGTTAAGGAAGTTGACGGAGCGTTTAATTTTGCTTCTTCACTTATGTTTTTTATAATAATTCCTTCAAGCGTAGGATTAATCCTTTTAAGAAGCAGTCTCGTAAGATTAATATATATGCACGGAATATTTAATGCGGCGGATGCTCAAAAAACCGCGGGAGTTCTTTTATTTTTTATCGTCGGCTTGTGGGCGTCCGCGCTTTTAAAAACAGTGGTTCCGGTTTTTTATTCAATGAAAGATACTAAAACTCCTGTAAAAGCGGCTATAATTTCGCTGTTCATAAATATTGTATTTGCCGTCCTGCTTATGAGGGTTATGGGCGTTTACGGGCTGGCTTTAGCTTCAAGCATTTCTCTGATTTTTAATTACCTGTATCTTTTAAGAAAGCTTCATCTGAAAAAAAGGATAGGGCTTGGAGGAGTTTTTTTTAAATCTTTAGCCAAGACAATAACTGCAAGTCTTATTATGGGGTTAACGGTAGAATTTTTAATAGCCGTTTTCGGCAGGCTGAATTACGGTCCTTTATCCGTTGTTTCGGTTTCTCTCGTAACAGGCGTAATTGTATATATCTTTGCTTCGTTTGCTTTAAAAAACGATTCCGCAAGTATTTTAAAAAGCGTTATTATGAAGAGGCGGCAGTGACCCTAATCACGGATTGATTATTTTTTTTTCGGTGCAGTATTTGCCGGATGAGGCTGTTTCGGCGACGTTTTTATGTTTTTTTGTTACGGGTTTTCCTGTAGAACCTATAACAGTAACTATAGTTCCGTAGTTTATTTTTTTATATAAAAATCTGGCGTTTTGCTTCGGCATTTCGATACAGCCGGCGGATTGCGGAAATCCGTAATTAGTGCGGAGCATATAATGCAGGGCTATGCTTTTGTTGAAGTAATCAACGTATTTAATGCCGGAATCTTTGTAGGCAACCCATTTTATCGGATGTCCATCAAGACAGCCGACCATACCCGGATGTTTCTTTTTTAAAGTTTCGTAAGTTTTCATAGAAATTCTTTTCGGCGACAACCCGCTCATTGCGGTATCTTGAAAACGAAGGAAAACATACCATGTTCCGTCGGGGGTGGTTTCAAATTCGCCTGTATTCGCAGGCGAAGAAAATATTTCCTTTCCGTTTTCGTATAATGCAACCGTTTCGTTTTTTTCAGCCTGTCTGACAAGAACCCATTTCCACGGATGCTGGTCGAATTCTCCTTTTAACGCGCTTTTTTTAAGTTCCGACAGAAGCGCCGCGCCTATTTGAGGTCTTGCATATTCTCCGTCGCGAATCTTACCGGATTCTTTCAGATATTGCGCCGCCGCCCCCAGAACAAACGGATTTTGAGGATTCCATTCATATGAATCCGCAACCCTTTGTAAAATATCGGGAACGGGAAACGAGAATTTGTATTTATCCGGACCGGCATATGAAACCGGAAGATATCGCAGGTATTGCAGATATTTAACGGTACAGGCAAATACAGTTTTACCCTTGCAGATAGGAACGTTTAAAGGTTTTGGCAAATTATGATGCAAATTATGATGCGCTAATTCCGGCAATACATCCGCTGGTTTATTCAATAAAGCGGATGTTTTGGCATCGGAAGTCAGAAATTTCATAAAGCCTGCGGCAGCCAAAATAAATATGGAAATAAATGCAATTATAATTAAAACATATCTTGTTTTTAGTCGCATAACTTTTTATATTATGCCATTTAAGGCGGCTCTTTTCAATATATTATCGGCATTAATTTTAAA
>Ga0078972_1001406_pt1 | contig 90403 bp, 88 predicted proteins | sample YelNatPaOPGAMG01_FD_67568 | JGI IMG/M metagenome (GOLD analysis project Ga0078972, IMG submission 67568) | Hot spring thermophilic microbial communities from Obsidian Pool, Yellowstone National Park, USA - OP-RAMG-01 (SPADES assembly) (version 2) | ecosystem: Environmental > Aquatic > Thermal... | reverse complement strand
CCGGGATGTCCACCTTGAGCTCATCGGCCATCCACTCGAAGGTCTCCAGGGCATCCTCCACAGTGAGACGCATGTTGTTCATGGTCTCGCGATGGTTGTTGGCGGTCTTCTGGATCTCACCTGGGGTCTCCTCCCTGGGGACAAGGCTTCTCGCAGTGGTTATTATCTGGCCGAAGTTGATCCCCATGGGACAAGCCCAAGTGCACCTCTGACAATTGGTGCACTGCCAGATCCAGTTGGATTTGATCACCTCTTCCTCCATGCCCAACTGGATCATTCTGATGAGTTTCCTGGGGTCCATCCCCTCCCAGTCGGCGATGGGGCATCCCCCAGCACAGGTGCCACATGTGAGGCAGTTGTCCAGCTTGCTTGCGGGCGCAACCAACTCCTTGAAAGCCCTCTTCCTTTCCCTCGCCAATACCAATCCTTCAGCCATTTTCTCCTTTCCCCCTTGAATTCCGTCAATATTCAGCCGGTATCTGGTTCAATTCCGCAAGGGTGAAGACCGGGCCATCCTTGCAGACGTATTTGGGGCCTGTGTTGCACTTTCCACAGATGCCGATCCCACACTTCATCCGGTTCTCCAGGGACATTATTATCTGCTCCGGCGTGAAGCCCAGTTTCGTCAGGACGGGCATTGTGAACTTGATCATTATGGGTGGACCGCAAACGATGGCATAGGCGTCCTTGGAACTAGGGGCTACTTGCTCCGTGACTGCAGGGACGAACCCCACAAGTCCGGTCCACCCCTCCTCCCCCGCATCCACAGTGAAATGGGTGCTTATATCATCCCTTTCCTGCCACTCCTTGAGGGTCTCCTTGTAGAGGAGAAGGCCCGGCCTCCTAGCTCCATAGATCACGGTTATCTGGCCGAAACGGGCCCTGTTTTCGGGGTGAAGCATGTACTGGATGGTGGACCTGAGGGTGGTGAAGGCGAAACCACCGCCTATGAAGACCACGTTTTTGCCCTCGAACTTATCCAGTGGGAAGCCCTTCCCCAATGGTCCCCTTACCCCGATCACGTCCCCTTCGGACATCTCATGGAGGGCCGTTGTCACGACCCCAGCCTTGTTCACTGTGAAGAGCAGATGTCCCTTCTCCGTAGGGGATGATGCAATGCCTATGGGTATCTCCCCTTTCCCAGCCAGGGATAGCTCGGCAAATTGGCCCGGAGTGTACCTGAAGGCCTTCTCGTCTTCCTCCTTCAGAAAGACGAGCCGAAAGCTCTTGAGGCTCCTATCGTCCGTCTCGACTGTTATCTTGTCTATTCGAACAGGATAAGGCAAGTAAGGATTCTTCCTCTCCATCTCTCCCTCTCCCACGGGGTTCAACCCCTCAGCTCCCTTATGATCTCTCTTATGTCAATGTTCACTGGGCAGAACTGAACGCACCTACCGCAGCCCACGCACATTATGGTCCCGAAGTCATCGAGGAAGTACCTGAGCTTGTGCATGAATCGTTGTCTGAACCTCTCCTTGCCCGTGGGTCTCGGATTGTGGCCAGATGCGTGAAGGGTGGTCAAGGGGAACATGCAGGTGTCCCAGTTACGACCCCTCACACCGCACGGTCCTCTCACCTCATCCTGGATGTCGAAGCAACTGCAGGTGGGGCAAAGATAGGTGCAGGTGCCGCATTTTATGCAGGCCTCGTGAGCCCTCTCCCAGTAAGAATCCCCGAACATCTCCAGAAGGGGTCGCTTCCTTATATGGGACGGGTCCAGTGGTTCTCCCATGGCAGCGGTGGCAGCATCTTGCAAACCCTTGGCCTCCTCCAGATTCGAAGGAGAGGCCCCAGGAAGGTCAATTCCTTGGAGCAATTCTCTTCCCTTGTCGGTCACTGGCTCCAAGAGAAACCCTTCACCCAGGTCCGTCATCATGATGTCCACGCCCTCTCGGGAAAAAGGCCCCCCTCCTGTCCAGTGGCAAAAGCAAGTGGTGCACGGGGAGTTGCACCCCAAGGCCATCACCACCATGCTCTCCCTTTTCCTCGCGTAATAAGGGTCTTGCCATGCACCCTGAACAAGGAAGACCTTGTCCAGGATCCCGAAGGCCCTGGCATCGCACGGCCTTATGGCAAAGGCCAGCCTGCCAATGCATGGCTCCTCGACCTCCTTCAGGATGAAGGCATCCGGTCTGGATCTGTCCACGCTGAAAACGAACATCCTCTCAGACTGAGGAAACACCATTGCTTTTGGGGAGACCCTCGAGTTCCAATACTCGGTCACCGGGGATGCGGTTCCATCGAGGGGCATTGTGTCCACAGCTCCATCAACCTCCACTGGCCCCCAGATCTCGTACCCCTTGCCCCTCAACTCCCCTAGGAAACCAGAAACATCAGCTTTTGGAAGCATCTTCGCATCCATCGCTTTCCACCCTCGCCCTTTGGTCTTCGCTTGTCCATTAGCGTCCACTTGAGTTCGCGCTTCACATGATGAAGTCCTGGGGATCGTCGGGCCTGTAAGTGGCAAGGGGAGGTATCCCCTCCAGGCTCAGCCCCACCTCGTATCCCCATCTCTCCTTTATCTCCTTTTCCAACTTCCTCGTGAGGAGCCTCACGGGGATTCCCATGGGACATGCCCTCTCGCAGGAGCCGCAGTCAGTGCATCTGCCAGCCATGTGGAATGCCCTGAAGAGATGGAAGGTGAACACGTCATCTGGGTCCTGACTCTTTCCAACCCATTGGGGTCTGGAGCAGTCCACGAAGCATTCGGGGCAGTAACAATGAGGGCAGGCATTCCTGCAAGCGTAACATCTTATGCAAGTGGAGAGGATCTTCCTGAAGAAGTTCCACCTCTCGCGGGCCTCTTTGGCCTCGATCTGTGCTATATCGGAAAAGCGATCAGTCTTTCTCTCCTCGACTTCAGGGGCCAAAACCATATCCGCCAGGACCGGATTCCTGTGTTCGCATATGGTGCAGCAATGCTGCAAGGCCTCCTCTCTCGGCAGCACGAGCTCCAACTCCTTGCCCCGCAGAATGACCGATCCATTTTTCTCCGCCACATCCAGGATCTCCTTTTTCCCGGCTGCCCTCTGGAGCTTTCGCCTGTCTAGCATTCCATGGCAGGGTACACCTAGTATCACGACCTGATCCCTTGTTATCTGGTGTTCCTGGAAATGGAGCACCAAAGATCTGGAGTCGCACCCCTTGGCAACAACTGCCACCTTTCCCTTTCTCTTGGTGAGGTAGTTGACTAGATTGAGATTGCAGAACCCGTCCCAGTGGAACTCCTTCGCCTCTTCCGGAGTCCTGGCAAACCAGGGTCTGTTCACCATGGGGATCGTTCCCTTTTTGAACCCCACTACGAGTTCCACCTCTCCGCTGTCCAGCAACCGGCTCGCTTCCTTCCTGATCTGTTCAGCTATCCTCTCCATCTAGCACACCTCGATCCTCTCTTTGACATAGTTTCTGGCAGGACCTAGCGCCTTGACCTTCTCGGTCACCTCCTTCACCACTTGAGCGAATTTCTCCCCTTCCGCTGCTGACACCCACGAGAAGTGGACCCTTCCCTCCTCTATGCCCATGTACTCGAGCAAGCTCTTGAACACCGTGAACTTTCTCCTGGCAAAGTAATTGCCGCTCAAGTAATGGCAGTCACCAGGATGGCATCCAGAAACCAAGACACCGTCGATCCCATTCCTCAAGGCCGCGACGATGAAGGCCGGATTCATCCGCCCCGAACAGGGGATCCTTATCACCCTTATGTTGTGGGGGTACTGGAGGCGGCTAACTCCCGCCAGGTCCGCTCCCGCATAGCTACACCAATTGCAGAGAAACGCCAGGATCTTGGGCTCCCAACTCCCCTCCTTCTGCTCAGATCGTTCCATGGCCTCTCGTCCTCCGACTCCTTTCTCTATTCAACAAGAGCGATCCTCATGCACTCAGAGCATCTATCATGGCGAAGATCTGGGGATCATTGAAGCCCTTCAATGAGAGGGCTCCCGAGCGACAAGAGGAAACGCACGTGCCACATCCCTTGCACAAGGCCTCATTGACCTCGGAGGTGAGGGTGTCGGGCTTCAGGCTTATGGCCTTGTAAGCACAAACTAGCTCGCACACACCACAGCCCGTGCATTTCCTGGGGTCCGCATAGGCCACCTTTCCCCCAACAACCATCTTCTGGGTCGCCAGGACTGTGACGGCCCTGGACGCAGCTGCCTTGGCCTGAGCTATCGCCTCATCTATGGGCTTGGGATAGTGGGCCAGACCCGCAAGGAAGACCCCGTCCGTTGCGAAGTCAACAGGCCTGAGCTTCATGTGGGCTTCGAGGAAGAACCCGTCCTCGTTCAGGGGGACCTTGTAGAGCTGGGCCAGGGTTTGATTCTCATTGGGCTCTATGGCAGCTGCGAGGACCACTATATCGGGGTATATGGTCACCGGAAGGCCGAGCACATGGTCCATGCCCTGAACCTGGAGGCGGCCTGAAGTATCGGTTGTGACCTTGGGCTTGTTGTCCAAGTCGTACCTGAAGAAGAGCACCCCTTTCTCCCTCGCCCTCTTGTAATGGTCCTCATTGAATCCATAGGTCCTGATATCCCTGTAAAACACCATGATGTCCCTCTCGGGATCCTCTTCCTTGAGCTTGACAACGTTCTGGCACGTGTGGGTGCAGCAAACCTTGCTGCAGTAAGGCCTTTGGGGTTCCCTGGATCCCACGCACTGGATGAAGGCTATGGTCTTTGCATTTTTGACCCTGGGATCACCTTTGGCCCATAGTTCGTCGAACTCCTGAGATGTGAATACCCTTGGGTCTTGCCCATAGAGGTACTCGGTAGGCTTCGACTCCCTTGCCCCGGTCGCTATGACCACTGCGCCGTGGCGCACCTTGACCGGCTCTCCACAGCCATTGGAGAGTTTTATTGTGGAGGTGAAGTTCCCCATGAACCCGTCCACCTCCACAACCTGTGCGTTCAGGTAGACCTTTATCCTCGGGTCCTGATCCACCTCCTGGATGAGCTTGGAGAGGAACCCCTGAACATCCTCTCCCCTCCAAGTGTGTCTCATCTTTCTCGCATTTCCCCCTAGGGAATCGCCCCTCTCCACAAGGGTCACCTCGAAACCCTGGGCCGAGAGTTCCCTGGCTGCCACCATCCCAGCGACTCCACCTCCAATGACCAGGGCCGATTGGGTCAAGCCCAGTTCCAGTTCTCTCAAGGGCTCCAGCATGGCCGCCTTGGCAACGGCCATCCTGACAAGCTCTTTGGCCTTCTCAGTGGCTTCCCTGGGAGAATTCTGGTGGACCCAGGAACATTGATCCCTTATGTTGGCCATCTCGAACAGATACTTGTTTATCCCAGCCTCCTGACATGTCTCCTGGAAAAGGGCCTCGTGGGTCCTGGGGCTGCACGAGGCCACGACCACGCGGTTGAGGCGCTTCTCCTTTATGATGGCCTTCATCCTGTCCTGCGTGTCCTGGGAGCAGGAGAACAGGTTCTGATCCACATGAACCACGTATGGAAGCGTGGCGGCGAACTCCGCCACTTCTGGAACGTTCACCACAGAGCCGATATTGATGCCGCAATTGCACACGAATACCCCTATCCTCGGAGGTTCTCCTGTGACGTTTCTCTCCTCGGGATATGTCTTTTCCTTTACCAGGGTTCCCCTCACCTCGGACAAGGCTGCACCGGCACTCGCCGCAGCAGCGCTCGCCTCCATCACTGCCTGGGGGATGTCCTTGGGACCCTGGAATGCACCGCACACGTATACCCCTGGTCTCGATGTCGCCACAGGCTGGAAGCTACTCGTTGCGCAGAAGCGGTGCTCATTGAGCTCCACACCGAGTTTCTTGGCCCTCTCCATCATCTCCTGGGAGGTCTGGAGACCCACTGACAAGACAACCATGTCGAAGGTCTCCTCCGTCACCCTACCGTCCTCGCCTATGTATCGAATGAGGAGATCTCTGGTATCCGGCTCCTCAATGATGGTGTGGACCCTCGACCTTATGAACCTGACCCCTAGTTCCTCCTTGGCCCTGTTGTAATAGCGCTCGAACCCCTTGCCGTATGTCCTCATGTCCATGAAAAAGATCGCGGTATCCAGGGGCTCGTGGCTGTGCTCCTTCGCAATCACCGCTTCCTTTATGGCGTACATGCAGCAGACAGCCGAGCAGTAATTGTGGTCGCACTGGTTTATGTTTCTGGAGCCAACACATTGGACCCATGCTATCTTCTTGGGCTCCTTTCTGTCGGAGGGTCTCACAAGGTGTCCCTGGTATGGGCCCGAGGCGCTCAATATGCGCTCGAACTCCTTTGCCGTGACCACGTTGGGGAACCTCGAGTAACCGTAGTGGGTTATGAGATTGGCATCGAAGGCCTCGAATCCTGGGGCCAGGATGACAGAGCCCACCTTGAGGGTGAGTTTTTCCTCCTTCTGGTCGAAGTCGATGGCCTTGTTCTCGCAGAATTTCTCACAGGCTCTGCACTTTCCCTTCTCGAAATATATGCAATGGGCTCTGTCGATGGCGTACTTCAGGGGCACTGCCTGGGGATAGAGAACGTAAATGGCCTTTCTCTCCCCCAGACCCTCGTCGAATGGGTTCGCCACCTTCCTTGGACATTTCTGGGCACAGATCCCGCAGGCCACGCACTTGCTCTCGTCCACGTACCTGGGGTGCTTGAGCACCGTGACCTCGAAATTGCCCTCCTCGCCCTTTATCTCCTCGAGCTCGCTTAGGGTCAGAATCTGGATGTTGAGGTGTCTGCCGCATTCCACCAATTTGGGAGACAAGATACACATGGAGCAGTCATTGGTGGGAAAGGTCTTGTCCAGCTGGGACATGACCCCACCTATGGCAGCCGATCTCTCAACCAAATAAACGAAGTAACCCGAGTCAGCCAAATCGAGGGCAGCCTGCACCCCAGCTATTCCGCCTCCCGCGACAAGCACCGCGCCTACCTTCTCCATGGAAACGAGACCTCCTGGCTATGCTTTTGGGAAATGGGGCTTTTCTTTGCACGAATCCCCTCGCTCATGCTTAAGACCCCGTTCGGGCCCAACGGAACTCGACCCTTGGCCGCCTAGAATACAAAACGAAGGTCAAAAATGTCAATGGCCCCAAGCCTCCTTGACCTCGAAGAGCTCATCCATGGCTCCCCAGGAGCCTGAGCACGAGAATTGTCCCGACGCCTCTTCTAGGTCCCGGGGTGTTGGGGATCAGGTGATGGAGTCTCTCCACGTACCCGTAAAGCCAAGCCTCCTCATAATCTATTCCCTGCCTCAGGCTGAGGGCCAAATCCAAATCCCCATCACACGCGAAGAGGAGCATGTCCATGACCAGGGCCCCTAGTCTGTTCCCCACTGGGTCACATCCGAATATGGCACCACAGGAACACACCCCACCGTCGAACTCGCTCAGAGCCCCTATACCCCCTGGCCTTGTCCTTGGAAACTCCGAGCCACAGAAAGGGCATCGAGGGGGGCTTATGGGACCTCTTCCAGCTTCCATCGCACGGAACCGGGTGGACTATGTACCGGCCTCCAGTTATCCTACACTAGTATAAAGCCCATGGTCCCCTAAGGCTACAGGAGGAGAGATGTCAGAGCCCAAGCCACCCAAGACAGACCTTATCCGAAGGCACCTGGAATACCTGAGGTTCTATCCCCGTTCAGTTGAGGCCCATTACAATCTGGGCCTGGCCTATGTGCAAGCGGGAGAGCTGGAGGAGGCCCTAGAGGCCTTCAAGAAGGCCTTGGAGCTTAGGCCCACCATGGCCGAGGCACTGGTCAATATAGGAGGCATCTACTTTCGCCAGGGCAAGCTGGATGAATGCTTGGAGGCCAATAGGAAGGCCCTGGAGATATCCCCCGAGTCCTTCCAGGCCAGGTGGAATGTGGCATTCGTTCTCATGCAGAAGGGGCTTTGGGAGGAGGCGGTGGAGGAGTCGATGAAGGCACTGGAGCTTAGGCCCGGACAGCCCATGATCCATTACCATCTGGCATTGGCTCTCCACAAATTGGGAAGAGATGAAGAGGCCCTGGACCATCTTCGCAAAGCCCAGTCCCTGGGATTCCAGGGAGATCCTCAGTTGGTCTCGGAGATCGAGGGGTCAATCCCGTAGGGCCAGGGCTCTTATGCCTCTTTGGATCTCTGTGTACACAGGGATTCCCAAGCTCTCGACCCTCTCCCTCACCTCTCTGAAACACCGGGTGTCCCCGATGAGCCACATGGCTGCCCTCCCGGAGAAAGGGGCCAGGGGTTCGAGCAGAGTCCAGGACTCATCCATGAGGGTCCTATCCACGTACATGTGCACGTGGACAGCATCTACGGCCGGATCCTCTACCAAGGCCTTGAGGGCCACTGTGTAAGCCCTTTTTCTTCCATTCCTCTCTATGGCCGGCCATATGTCAACGGGGTTCGATGGCTCCATCCAAGGGGGGAAAATCCCCTTCAACTTTTCCCGGGTCTCCCTCGATAGGCTAGCCAGGCCGAGCCCCTCCTTCCAGAGGTGATCAGTGGCAACGATTCCAGCAGCACCGCTGAAGGTGACGATGGCCACGTTCCTCCCCAGTCCCTTTCCTTTCCAGAGGGCGAGGGCCTTGGTGAGATCCATGAGCTCGACGAAGTCGTATGCCCTCTTCACTCCTAGCTGCCTGAAAAGGGCTTCGGCAAGCTCCCCTCTTCCTGCCATGGAGGCGGTGTGGCTCATGGCTGCCCTAGCACCATCTGGGCTTAGGCCTCCAAGGAGGACCAGAAGGGGCTTTCCAAGCCCCCCAACAACGCGCCTGAACCTCATGGGATCGGCCAGGGATTCGATGTACATGGCGATGACCTGGGTGGACTCGTCCAGGGCCAGATATTCCAGGATGTCACACTCATTGACATCGCATCGATTTCCTATGGAACATGCCTTGCTCAGGCCAAAATACCCCTCGCTCATCACTTGCATCAGGAACCCAGCGGAGGCCATCCCACTCTGCACGATGAGAGAAACTGGCCCTGGCTTGAGAACTTCTCTCCACACATGGGGCCTCATGAAGGAGGCCACCATTCTCTCTTGCCCGTTCACCACCCCCATGCAATTGGGCCCCCAAAGCCTGATCTTCCATTTTCTGGCCCTGGCCAAGCACTCCTCTTGAATTCTCCTTCCCTGGATGCCGGCCTCGGCGAACCCGGCACTCTGGATCATCACCCTTCTTATCCCCTTTCGACCGCATTCCTCTATCACTCGTGGAACTTGGGGGGCTGGGGTGAAGACTATGGCCAGATCGACCTCTTCGGGCAACCCCTCCACAGACGCATAACACTTGAGACCCAGGACCTCCTCGTACTTGGGATTCACTGGATAGAGCCTATCCCCGCAGTACTCCAGGAGGTTTGCCAAAATTGCATAGCCACCCTTCTTGGGGTCCGAAGAGGCCCCTATTACCGCTACACTCTTTGGTTTTATGAAGCCCTCTATGGCATCGAGTCCACCCATCACAATGAACCCTCTCACGCATCAGCTCGGGGAGGTCCCCCCTCTTCCTCTTGTCTTCTCTTGGCGCTCCCGTACCACTCTATCTGTCTGCACAGGCCTCTTATCATCCTCACCTCATGGGGCCTGAGGGTTATCCTGGAGAGGAACCTCCTCACCTTCATCATCCCCGTTTTTCTATTACTTTCTGGGATAGCGCATATCTTGACGAGCACGTCCTCCAGGTGCTCGTACATTGCCTCTATCTCCTCTATGGTGGCAAGGGGGCCGTGTCTCTCCTTTATCCCTAGCTCCTCGGACATGGCGGCCTTGAAGAGCTCGTAGCACATGATGAGCACCGCCTGGGCCAGATTGAGGGATGAGAAACTCGCGGTGGGGATCCTGACGGTTATTTGGCAGAGCTTTAACTCCTCGTTGCTCAGACCCCTGTCCTCCGGGCCGAAAACCATGGCCACCCTATCTTGACGGCCCAGGGATATTATTCTCTGGGCAGCAATCCAGGGCGGCCAAAGGGGACCCCTCAAACCCCCGGTTCTGGCTGTAGTTCCCACTGCCAGGTGATAGGAGGATAGGGCTGCCTCGAGAGAGTCGTAAACCTCCACATCCCTTATCACATGGGCCGCTTCCCTGGTCGCCATCCTGTACATGGCGGGCTCGTCCCACCTCACAGGCCCAACGAGTAGAAGCCTCGAAAGCCCCATATTCCACATGGCCCGAGCACAAGCGCCGATATTCTCTGGAAGTCTTGGCCTGTGCAACACTATCCCGACTCTCTCACCCAAGTCCTTGAGTTTGGGCTCGGCCATTTTGAGCCACCTTTCTTTTCTAGGTGAGGGTCTTCTGGGATATCAGCGGGAGACCCTAGCTAGTGATCCTTGGAAGAAGAGACATAGTCGAGCTTGGGCCCCGCCTTCCACGATCGCCCCATAGGGGATCGGCTCCCGGGACGTGAGCACAACCTGCCCCGAGAGACGACCCCAAACCTCCTCTTCCAGGTCCAAACTCCAGCTCAAGTTCGATCCACGGACTACCAAGGGATGAAGCCCAGTTTCCTACCATATTTTCGCAAATATGGACAGGTCTCGCAGCTAGTCTTGCAGGTATCCGAGTCCTGGATGGTTCTGTACCTGAGGAGATAGCATCTCAGAGCCTTGGAGTGCATCACCAGGCACTGGTCACAGTCGTGGGCGGATCCTCTTCTCGTGAAGCCAGTCGAGAAGTACTCCCAACAATGGGGCACTTGACCCTTGCTCCTCTCCTCGAATCTCTCCAGTAGGAGAAGATCCAGACCGTTTCTTTCCATGAACGAGACCAGATCCTCCCTCATCACTCGCCTGTGTCCGCCTGGGGTGGAAAGGGCCTTCAACCTACCCCACTTTATCCAGTTGATCACGGTCTGACGGGTCACGCTGCAGATCTTGGCTACCTCGTTGGTTGTGAAATAGGCCTTGGCCATGGTGCCTTCATCGGTCCACTGCCCGGGGAGGAGATCGGAGGGTTCAGGATCTCCCAGGGTGGCCAAAAAAAGGGGGACACGCTTTCATGTCCCCCGAATCCTCTTCCTCCCATTTGGTCCCACAGATCAGAGCCCTCGGGCTCTACTGTCAAATCTCCTCCACTGTTATGGAGTCCGTGGGGCAGACCTCGATGCAGCTCTCGCACCCGATGCATTCGTCCATGTTCACTGGCTCGGCTTTGCCATTGGCGTCCAATTCGTAGACATCCACAGGGCAAATCTCCACGCACTCTCCGTCGCCATCGCAAGTCTCTTTGTTCACGGTCACACGATACGGCATTTTCCTCTCCTCCTGATTTTCTTGTGGGCCCCTTTCGGAGGCCCAGAAGTCTACCTCATCTATAGAGGTTTCTCTCCCTTGTCTTCAGCACTTTAGAGGACAAACCATGACCTGTCAAGCTTTTCCTAGGGCTCCGTCACTCCTTTCTTGAAACCCTCACCGTGAGCACCGGCACAGGAGAATTCTTCACCACCTCCTCGCTCACGCTTCCGAAAACTGCCTGGCCGGGAAGATGGGGGTGGCTCTCCCAGCCGTGGCCGTGGGTAGCCATGACCACCATATCCATTCCCTGGTCACTGATGTATCTCAATATCTCTTGGGCTGGATCCCCAACAACTATCACCTTCCTGTATGCTGGGCACCCCCCCAGGGACTGTTCGCAGAGTTTGTCCATCTTCTCCTGAGCCTTCCTGACTATCCAATTCCTGAACTCCTCAACTGGCCCAGGGTGGTCCTGGCCATAAAAGTTGATCACCTGACTTATGTCCTCTGCCACAAAAAGCAGGTGGACCTCTGCCCCGTACTTCTGTGACAGTGATGTCACAAGGGGAAGAGCCTGGGCAGAGCTCTGGGACAAGTCCGTGGGCCAGAGTATCTTCTTCACCTCTTTCATCCCTTTTCACCTTCCAAAATTTTTGTAACTAGGGGGCTTCCCAGTCCAACTCCCATCGGGGTCTCCCTCCAGCCGGATCATCCTTCCCTTTGCTCCTTTATTGAGATCGCTATCTTGTAAAGCACGGTCAAGATCAGGAACCCCATGGCCCATACCCCCAAGGTTATGAAAACCTCGGGCCAGGTGGGAGAGTATTCGAATACCTTGTCCAGTGGATTGGGAATGAAGCCAGTGATGACGAGCCCCAAACCCTTCTCTATCCAAAGGGAGATGAACACCAGGGCACACGCCACAGCGAGCCACACCTCGTTGTTTCTCGTCTTGGGATTTATCAGAAGGTATATGGATACCACGGCCATGATCATGAAGGCCCACCACCATGGGACCAGGGTAGTGTGGCCTTCCAGTCCCACGAACAGGTAGAGGAAGTGATGGGTGTGCTCGGGAATCTGACTGTAAAAGGCTGTGAAGAGCTCCATCAGCACGAAGAATATGCTTATGATCATGGCATAGGTGACGATCTTTGCCAGGGTCTGTATCGCTTCCTTGCCGGGGTCGAATTTGGTGAGCCTCCTTATTATGAAGCAAAACAGTATCAGAAGGGCCGGCCCCGAGGCGAAGGCGGATGAGAGGAATCTGGGGGCCATTATGGCCGTGAGCCAGAATCCCCTTCCTGGGAGCCCCGCGTATATGAAGGCGGTCACCGTGTGTATGCTTATGGCCCACGGTATGGAGATGTATATGAAGGGTTTCACCCAAGAAGGCGGAGCCAATCCCTTTTTCTCAGCGCCCAGGACTGTCCACCCTATGACGATGTTCAAAAGGAGATATCCGTTCAGCACTATCATGTCCCAGAAGAGGATGGAATTGGGCGTTGGATAGAGGAGCACGTTGAATGCCCTGGCAGGCTGTCCGAGATCCACTATTATGAAGGTCAGGCACATGGCAACGGCGGCCACTGCCAGGAACTCTCCCAGGATGGTTATCCTTCCAAATGTCTTGTAATGATGGAGGTAATAAGGGAGAACCAACATCACGGCAGAGGCTGCAACCCCGACTAGAAAGGTGAACTGGGCGATGTAGAGTCCCCAGGACACGTCCCTGCTCATGCCAGTGATGCCCAATCCTTCCCTCAACTGCATGAGGTAGCAGAGAAACCCGACTCCCATCACCACGAGAAGGAAGGCCACCCATCCATAATACCTTCTGCTTCCAACTAGAGCCTTCTCCAGCATGGTCACCTCACACCAGATAGTACACTTGGGGCCCTGTGCCCAATTGGGGCTTTCTCCTGATTGCAGTTCTCAATCGCAGGAGCCTCCTCACATCGCTTTCCGCATCCTCCAGATCGCCGAAGGCCAAGACCCTCTCCTTACAGGCTTCCACGCACGCTGGCATGAGTCCCCTCGCCAGCCTCTCCTCGCAGAAGTTGCACTTTTCCACCACCCCTCTGGTTCTCGTGGGAAACTCCCTGTTCGTCTTCTTTATGAAGGGTCTGGGATCTCTCCAGTTGAGGCTCCTCGCTCCAAAAGGACATCCTGCCATGCAGAAGCGGCAGCCTATGCATCTGTGATAGTCCATCATCACTATGCCATCTTCCCTCTTGAAGGTGGCCTTGGTGGGGCAGACCCTCACACATGGCGGGTTCTCACAATGGTTGCACATGACGATCACAGGGTGCCTCTTGAGGGATTCGTCCAGAAACTCATGATCTTGCCCTGGAAACGCATGGGGGAAGGTCTCGGTCCAGATCCACTTCACCTCGTCCTTGGGATTGGGCATGGAGGGCACGTTGTGTATCGAGTGGCAAGCTTCTATGCAATCCCTGCAACCTTCCGGACAAGGCTTCTTGAGATCCACTACCATTGCCCATCTTCTTCCCACCTTGGCCTTGGGATCTCGCGATATCTTTTGGGTCTCGGCTCCTGCCAAGGCATCTACCAATGGTTTGACCCCAGCCCCCAGAACCGAAACCCCCGCTATCTTCAGGAAACCTCTCCTGCTCGGTTTCATCACCTCATCTCCTTGGGCTCGATGTGACAGGACCAGCAGTTGGGAGCTACGGCCACATAGTTGTGGCACCGATCGCAGAACTTTTCCTTCTCCTTGTGGCATCCCATGCAAGTGTTCTGAAGGCTCATGTCATACTTCTTGCCGTTGAAGCCAACGTAGATTCTGTTGCCTTTTCTCACGACCTCGTTGCGCCACTGGTCTATGAGCTCCATGTGCTTGGCCCTCATGAATTGAGCTGGCTCAACGCACTCCTTCTCCTTCTCTGGTAGCACAAGCTCAGGAGGGACAGCAGCTCTTCCCGCATTGTACCAAAAGGGAAACGTCACCAGTCCCACGAAAAAAAGGAGCCCAAGAATGATCTTTCCCGCGTTATACATCCCCGCCCTCCTCAGCTCCTGGAAGAGGCTCTCCCCTGAGGTCCAACTCCCTCTTCTTTTCGCCCTTCATCACCAGGGCATTTCCCACGAGCTCATGAATCCCTGTCACCTGCACCTCAGGCACCCAGTAATCCATCAATGCGTGAAGGGTAGCCCTGTCTATGGCGCATATGCAGGCGAGCCTGTTCACCCCGTACTTCTCGTGGACATACTGCACCGCATTGGCCCTGGGGAACCCTCCCCTCATCCTCATCTCCATGTTCTCGTCAGTGCCCAGGCCTGCACCTCCGCCGCAGCAGAAGGTCTTTTCCCTTATGGTTTCCTCTGGCATCTCGTAGAAGTGATTGCACACATGCCTGAGAATGTACCTCGGCTCCTCGAAAAGGCCCATGGCCCTAGCCGGGTTGCAGGAATCGTGGAAGGTCACCCGAAGGTGGTCGTTGCGGCTAGGGTCGAGTTTTATCTTGTTGTTCCGGATGAGATCCGCTGTGAACTCGGTTATGTGAACCATCTTCGTGGACTTGGCATTCTCGAACTTGGTCCCTGTGATGGGGGATACGGGCTCTTCCAGGAAATCCGCTGGCCCGTTCATCGTGTCCATGTACTGATGGATCACCCTCCACATGTGGCCGCACTCCCCCCCAAGGATCCACTTCACCCCGAGTCTTTTGGCCTCTGCATAAATCTTCGCATTGAGCCTTTTCATGAGTTCATGGGATGCGAAGAGGCCGAAGTTACCACCCTCTGATGCATATGTGCTCCAGGTATAGTCGAGCCCGATCTCGTGGAAGAGCATGAGATAACCCATGAGGGTGTACGTGCCTGGATCTGCGAACACATCTCCCGATGGGGTTACAAACAAAATCTCTGCACCTTTCCTGTTGAAGGTGGGCTCAGGCCTTATGCCTGTTATGTTCTCTATGTCATCGAGGAAAAACTCTATCATGTCCTTGAATGTGTGGGGCTGAATCCCCAGGTGGTTACCCATCCTGTAACAGTTGGCCACAGGCTCCATTATCCAGTTTATGTTGCAGCCAACAAGATTCAGGAGCTCCCTGCCCATCATGGTTATCTCGGCTTGGTCTATACCATAGGGGCAGAAAACCGAACACCTCCTGCACTCGGTGCACTGGTAGAAGTAATAGAACCACTCCTTGAGGACATCCTCCGTGAGATCCCTAGCTCCGAAAAGCTCCCCCAGGATCTTGCCAGCAGCCGTGAAGTACCTCCTGTAAACGCTCCTTATGAGCTCGGCCCTCAGGACAGGCATGTTCTTGGGGTCGCCGGAGCCGATGTAAAAGTGACATTTGTCAGCACAGGCCCCACACCTCACGCATATGTCCATGAAGAGCTTGAAGGAGCGAAACCTATCCAGCCTCTCCTTGAAGCCCCTTATGATTGTGTCCTTCCACCCTGGAGGTAGCTTCCAGTCCTCGTCAGAAGGCTGCCAGTCTCTCGGGTTAGGAAGACCGAGTATCTTCAGGTTCTTGGGAAGGGCGCTATAGCACCAGGTCCCTGGTCTGAACTCCACAGGGGTCTTCATCCAACTGGTCTTTGGGGGCTTGTAGTCTATCTTGAGAAGCTCTTGGGGCTTGGTCTTGAGCATGGCTACTCCCTCTTCTCCACTGGAAGTCCGGCCTGGATCATCTTGTCCCTGAACTCGTTCTCGTATTCCTCATACGTGTGAACCTTGACAGGGTAATTCCAGGGGTTCACATGCCTCTTCCTTCGGCTGTCACCGGTCATGTTTCTCGTGGGACTCAGGAAGATGCCACCCATGTGCATGAGCTTGCTGAAGGGAAAGTAAGCTACGAGAACACATACCAGGAAAAGATGGACGAAGAATGCCAGGCCTATTTCCTCAGGAACCACAGGCTTGAAGGTGAAAAGCCCCATGGCCAAGTTCTTCACTCCCAGGAGATCCACCTTGGAAAAATGCCTGGTTATTATCCCTGTTATGGCGATCCCCAGTATCAGGAAGAGGGGAAAGTAATCGGCCGGGAGGGATATGTACCTGAGCTGCGGGATCACGATTCTCCTCAGGAAAAGATACGTCACAGCGACCACGAGTGCTACATCTGTCATGTATACGGTTGGGACCGCTATGGCGAAAAGACCGTCGAGCTCCTCGATCCACTTCACGAAGAAAGGAATGGGCTCTGTGAAGAAGCGGCTGTGGCGCACGAGCACTGTGAGGAAAGCGTAGTGAAATGTGAGACCCGCAAGCCATAGCCATTTGGCACTGCCATATCCCAACTTCTGGTCCTTCAGCTCGCTCTTCATGTTGCGGAACAGGCTCCTGAAGAGGAACACCTCCAGGGCCATCCTCACGACCACCCCGAGAGTATCCGCCGGATTCTCGAATCTGCTCCACTTTATCCATGGAAGGGATCTTTGCTGACCGCATGTAGTAGTTATATGGAATGGCACAGGAGAGGCAGCCCACTTCACTACCCTCCAGATGAAGCCCAAGATGAATATTCCCGCTGAGATGTACGGTATCACGACCCCGAAGAGGTAATGGAACCGGGCAGCCCCTACCCCAGCAAGGGCCACACATGCCAGGATGACAACCGCGAAAAGAGAAAACCCTATGCCCATGGATCCTCACCTCACTTGAGCTCTCAGTCCGACCTTCTACCCTCACTCCTCATGTTCAAGGCGATCCTCTGCCCCATTTCCCTCATCCGGCAGATCGTAAACTATGTTTGCTAGACGAAGGAGTCTCTCGGTGCGACGCCGGATCTCATTCACCCTGACCTCATAGAGCCTTTCCCTGCATTTGCTATAGACATCGAAGAGCATGAGACCCAGCATGTCTATGCGGCTATCGAGTGCCCTCAACTCCCCTGGGTCCACCTCGGAGACCTCATCCCTTATGATCTCTTTCAAGGCAAATACGAAGCCCACAGCTTCCGAAGGGGACAAGTCCTGTACTGCCCTTATCCTCATGAGTTTGTCTATGGCCGGGGATGCGCTCGAGGGGTGCTCTTCTCCCAGAAGCTTCTGGTAGAGGGCAGCTATTCCGTCTTTTATGGCATGCCCTACGGGATTGGTAAAGGGGCTCTTTTTGGAGGTCAAAAACTCTCTGCTATCAGCCGGATACGTCTCGATCACAGCATCCACCCATCGCCTCAGAATAGCTTCCTTCCTCTCCGCAAGGAGCTTGAGCAACATCTACCCGACCGCTCTCTCGCCTACTTCGACCCCTTATGACCGCCTAGATGAACTCACATGGCACCATGTATCGAATGAGAAGCCCTTTGTCAAGGGCACATAGACTTCCCCTCTCGGATAAAATCCAAGAGACTACACAACCTGCGCCAAGAGGGGGCTGACCCCCGAAGGGGATGAGCCCCCCTTTTGTCTCAGACGCACCCTGTGGGCTTTGCCAGTCCCGCCAGCTTGCACGCTCCTTTGGCGGGCCCGGTGGGGAAAAGCTCGTAGATCTTCTTGAGGCTAAAGCCCGTGTCCTTGCAAAGCTTCCTGATCATGGGGGCTATGCCGTACTCCGCATAGTAGTCCCTCAGATAGTTGATCACCTTCCAATGCTCCTCGGTCAGGGGACCCTCGATCCCTTCCTGCGGAGCTAAGGCCTGAGCGAACTCAGGACTCCACTTGTCTAGCTCCTGAAGGAAACCGTCCTCGTCGACCTCGTAAGTCTTACCTGCAAGTTCAATCGTCGGCATCTCCTCCTCCTCCTTAACCAAGTTCTATTTTTTCCAGAGTCTCCTGGATATGATTTGGCCTCAGGTCGAGGCCTGGATCTCCGATAGCCTCAATGGGCCAGAACTCCGCTGCAAGCCCTTTCGTGTCTCTTGGCCTCCGCGATACCCGATCGTATCCATTGGCCCCAGTTCTCGCAACTGGTCGAGTGGATATGGGTGTAAGTGGCCAAGAGGTTCTTTCTCACAATGCCCTCCCTTTTTCCCTCAAGCCCATTTCCCCTCTTCACTTGGAAGGCGAAACGGACCTTCTCCTCTTGCAACCTGACTATTCTGGAATAATGGAACTCATGTCCCTTGATGAGCACCCCTTTTGGCACAAAGGGGTTCTCGCCCACCGCCTCCAGCAAGGTATACCCGTGGCCTTGGGGACGCTCCATGAACTCGGTCCTCAGGGGAAGAACCCCCACCATGGGATAGGAGTTGCCCTTCACTTCTATCTCCTCTCCCAGGTACATGAGCCCTCCACACTCGGCATATATGGGGAGCCCATCCTCCCATGCGGTCCTTATGTCCTTGCGGAGGGATGCGTTTTCGGAGAGGGCCTCGGCGAACACCTCTGGAAAACCTCCCCCTATGTACAGGCCATCCACTGGGGGAAGAGCCCTGTCCTCTATGGCGTTTATCCAGACCGGCTCCAATCCCTCTTCCTTCAAGGAGTCGAGGTTTTCCGGATAGTAGAAATGGAATGCCCTATCCCTGAAGACCCCTATCCTCCCCATCACTCCTCGGGAATGCTTATTTTTCCTGTAGAGATGGACATCCGGGATTTCCCCAGCCGAGGCGGCAATCCCCAGAAGACCATCCAGATCCACATGGGCTCTGACCGTCTCCCCTATCCTCTGGGCCAATTCCTCACCTCGCCCCCTCTCTGCGGGCGGGACGAGTCCCAGGTGCCTTTCGGGGAAATTGAGACCGTGCATCCTGGGCACAGCCCCAATCACCCTCACCCCCGAGTAACCCTCTATAGCCTTCCTCACGACCCTCTCGTGCCTGGAGCCAGCTACCTGGTTGAGGATTACCCCTTTTATCATCACCTCGGGATCCAGGCTCCTCAGTCCCAGGACCATGGCCGCAGCTGTCCTCGTAGTCTTGGTCGCATCCACCACTACCACAACGGGCAACCTCAGAATCTTCGCAAGCTCCGCTGTGGAATAAGTACCATGCTCGTCCACTCCATCGAACAGGCCCCTATTGCCCTCGACCAGAGCTAGCTCCTTCCCCTGGCACCTCCTGCAATAACTTGCCAACATCTGATCCACGGACATCAGATATGGGTCCAGATTATAGCAGTCCCTCCCGGAAGCCATGCCGAGCCAAGCCGCATCTATGTAATCGGGCCCCTTCTTGAAGGGGACGACCGATTTCCCCATTTCCTTCAAGGCCACAAGCAACCCCATTGTCACGAGGGTCTTGCCAGAGCCCCCTCTCAGGCCCGCCACTACTATGCCAGGGACAGCCCTTCCCAATTTCCGAGCCCCTTCTTTCTCTGGATACAACTCAAGCCCCGGAGCCATGGCTCCCAATCGCACCTGCGGGAGGGCCAGGATGAGGCTCCCGGCCCTTTCCCACATCATTCCTCTTTCTTAGCTCCAGGAAGCATCAGGTAGGTGGTGCTTCCACTCGACCAGTACTCGAGGCTCTTCTCGTCGATCATCTCCTTCACGGCCTTCTTTATCTCCGATTTGGGGATGTCCGAGAGGGCCTTCTCCACATCTTTTATGTAGAACCTGGTCTTTTTTTGGCTCTTGAACCAATCCAGGATCCTCTGCTTTATCTCCTCGCTGGCCATGGCTAACCCCACTTGAATTGGGTTGTGTTGCGGAACGTCGTCACAGAGAGCTTGTAGTCGTCTATGTGGAGAGGGGTGAATTCTATTCCTGTGAGGTTGAAGAACCTCTCCCACCCCACTCTCTCTATCCACTCGCCTATTCTCTCGTACTTTCTAGCGTGCTTGGCATAGACCTCCACTATCTTCTTTATGGCGGAGGTCACCTCAGGCCACCTGGGCGGATTGTTGGGAATGTACGGGATAGCCAGCCTCGAGAACATGGGGGCATGGCGGGCATTGGAGACCTTCCCCCCCACCCAGATGGAGATGCCATCTCCTTCCCCATCAGCCAGGGGCATTGCGGGACACATGGTGTAGCAGTTCCCGCAGTACATGCACCTTTCGGGATTCACTATGACGCTTTTCTTCTCCTTGTCAGGATGAGGTCTTATGGCGCCAGTGGGACAGGCCGCTATGGTTGTGGGGATCTCGCACACATTCCTCAGATTGTCATGGTCTATCTTGGGCAGTTTTGTGTGCACTCCCAGTATGGCTATGTCCGAGCAGTGGACCGCTCCGCACATGTTCAGGCAGCAGGCCAGGGCTATTCTCACCTGAGCCGGGAGCTTGTGGGAGCCAAAGTACTCGAAGAGCTCGTCCATTACGCTCTTGACCACCCCAGATGCGTCAGTCGCTGGGGTGTGGCAGTGGACCCATCCCTGGGTGTGAACTATGCTCGTCACCGAATGGCCCGTCCCCCCAATGGGCCATCCCCTAGCTGCAAGCTCTTTCTTCAACGGAGCTATCTTCTTCTTGTCCGTGAGGAGAAATTCCACATTGTGGCGGCTCGTGAAGCGGAGATAGCCGTCACAGTACTTGTCCGCTATCTCGCAGACCTCCCTTATGAAATCAACTGTCACAAGCCTCCCTGAGCCCATCCTCACGGTATACAGCTCATCTCCCCTCTCGGATACGTGGACCAGGACTCCTGGCTCCAGGATCCTGTGATACTTCCACTTGCCATAGTTTTTCTTGATGATCGGCGGCAGAAAATTCCTGAAATCCGGAGGCCCTATGTCTGTCTTTCCCATTCTCTCTCCCTCCTCAATATGTTCTCAATACCAACTTCACCTCAACAAGCCTCGCCATCAGAAGAAGATGTAAGGATTGTACCTCGGGGTCTTGACCATCTGAGGCACTGCTGGCAGCCCCATGGCCTCGAGAAACTTCCTCATGCTCAATCTCTCGATGAGCTCCCCTAGCCTCTCCCTCATCTTTCCGTTCTCATCCCACCACTCCCAGATCTTCTCGGCCAGATCCTTGAACTCCTGGTAAGGGGATTCGAACTTCATGAAGGGAATGAGCACCCAGCTCATGAGCGCTCCTTCGAGAATCGGTGCCTTTCCGCCCACCAGGATCGTGACCCCTGTGTCCTTCCCAGGCCTGAGGGCCTCTGGCATGACATTTATGCAGTGCATGCAGCGGGTGCAGTCCTCGTTGTAGATAGTGAGCTTCTTCCCATTCCACTCCATGCACTTGGTGGGGCAGAGGTCAATGACATCCTTCTGGATGTCGAACTTCTCCCCCTTCCTTCCACCACCTGCTGCTGGCGGTATCTCTCCGTTGACATATGCCTGCACAGCCTTCTGATCTATCCTTATCTTGTCCCTCCATGTCCCTATGACAGCGAGATCAGCCCTGGCAATGGATGCAACGCAGTCATTGGGACATCCAGAGAACTTTATCTTGAACTTGTAAGGCCACATGGGCCTGTGGAGATAGTCCTGAAATTCGTGGGTTATGTCATTGCAGGCATCGAGGGTATCGTAGCATGCCCACTCGCACCTAGCAGGACCCACACAGGCACTGGGAGTCCTCAGGGCCGAACCAGATCCCCCCAGGTCAAATCCCGCTTCAGAGAGCTCATCGAAGCAAGGCTGCAGGTTCTCGGTGAAAGTGCCCAGAAGGATTATGTCGCCTGTGGATCCGTGGAAGTTTGTGAGGCCGCTTCCGTATTTGTCCCAGATGTCGCAGATGGTGCGAAGGGCCTTGGTCGTGTAAAACCATCCCGAAGGGTGGTTGACGCGCATGGTGTGAAAATGAGCGACATTGGGGAAGAGATCGGGCCTGTCCGAGTAACGACCGATCACCCCTCCTCCATAGCCCGTCACACCCACTATTCCGCCATGCTTCCAGTGCCCTATCTTCTCCTTGTAAGAGAGCTCGAGCTGTCTCAGGAGGTCCCTGGCCATGGGCTTGCGCTCTGCAATCTTCTTTATGAGTGTGACAAAGCTCGGCCACGGACCCTTCTCCAGTTCGTCCAAAAGTGGGGTCTCAGAATTCGCCATCCTCGTTCACCTCCCGTCTTTGTGCAACTACACTTCTCTGGTTCCACTCGCGCCCCATCGCATGGACGAGGTGCCCCTTCTCACAACCTATGACCTCTCTCTCAGAAATCTACCCCCCTTTCTCGTTGGTTTCCTTCGGTAAAATCCACTACTTGGAACAAACCCCTTCTTTGACCCACCAAGTTTTCCATCTCCGCGGAGGCACGAACAGATCACCCAAAAGCCAAAACTTTATAAATTGTTTTCGCACTCCTGTCAAGATATAATCCCGTCAAGGGTCCCGCTCACCCGCAAGCAGAAGCTCCGAAGATGCGAGGGGACATAAAAGTAGCGGCAGTTTCCCTATCGGCACGCGGTGGAGATCCTTGGCACAATTGCGAGAGGATGGCTGAGCTCTCGGCCCTCCTTTCAGGCCAAGGGGTTGAGCTCATCTGTTTCCCCGAGGCCTCTCTCACTGGATACTCTGTCAGGGAAAGGGAGGCCTTGGCCTGGGCCATTTCTTCGGATAGCCTTTTCCTCGACGACCTCAGGAGGCTTTCCCGCAAGCTGGGGGCTACTCTCCTTGTGGGCTTCATGGAAAAGGCCCTCGGGGGAAAACTTTTCTTGACACAGGCGGCACTTTGTCCCAGAGGGGAAGAGGTCCTGTACAGGAAGACCCACCTGAGCCCTCAGGAGGCTCTTCTTTTCGAGGCTGGCTCTTCTTTCTCCATCTTCGATGCCGGCCAAGTCTTGGGTGGCATAGCCCTCTGCTACGAGGCCCATTTTCCCGAGTACATGGCAGCTCTCGCCCTGAAAGGGGTGGAACTTCTGTGTTTTCCCAGCGCCTCACCCGGTGAGTCACCCGATGAGAAACTCGAGAGGTGGCTCAGATTCATGCCCGCAAGGGCATACGACAATGGCGTCTTCGTGATGGCTTGCAATCAAGGAGGAGAAAACGGCTCGGGGCTCAGGTTCCCCGCCGTGGCCTTGATCCTGGATCCCAAAGGGAGGATCTTGGCCTCGGAAACGGGCGAAGAGGAGGCCGTGGCTGTGGCCACCTTGAAGGCCCAAGAGGTAAATCGAATAAAGGCCCACCCTCTCGCCAATTTCCTGAGCCACAGAAGGCCCGAGCTTTACTCCCCTGTGGGGAAGTGAAGCCTCGAGGATTCGGGTGGGCGAGGAGAGGATCTCGTTCTTCCCCGGAGGCCAGTCCCGACTCACACCTCAGGAAGAGGGAAAAGGGAGTAGTCCCAGAGCTGCCTCTTTATGAGGGCCAAGTCCTCCTCATCGGGATGGAATGGATAGCTCCTTATGTCATCTCCAGGGGCACAATCCCCATAAGGCCTCGTGCACACAGTCTTTCCCGTCTCATCGGGGCATCCGCTTGTCATAAAGGGTGTCCCCAGCTCTATGATCCTCTCGAGCTCCCTTTGGGGCAGTCCGAAGGAGACAATTTGGCCCTTGTCATTGAAGGAGAATTCCTCCAGCGTAGCCAGGCCCTCGTCTATCAGGTACCTTGCGAGCTGACATCTCCTGTACTGGCCCACAGGTGGTTGAGGCCACCTCTCAAGCCTCGATCCGGGCTCGGGAAAGAAACAGAAAAGATGGGTGCACCCCCCCGATCTCCTTATTCGATCCATAACCCCCACCATCTCCTCCTCTGTCTCACCCAGTCCCACAATGAGGTGAACACCGACCTTCCCAGGCCCGAATATCTCGACACCCTCGTGAAATGTGGCCCAATATCTCTTCCACCTGTGAGGCCCCTTCACGCCCCTTCCCCTGAGCTTGTCGAATATCTCCTCCGTAGCGCCATCTATGGCAATCCCCAGCATGTCCACTGGGATGGATTTGTACCGTTCGAGATCCCCAGGCCTCAAGAGCGTTGGGGAACACAGGAGAGAAAGGGGAACTCGGGGAAGCTCGGACTTGAGGATCTCCAGGATCTCAATGGAATCCTTGACTGCCTTTCCGTGGGTGATCATGGAAAGGCATATTCTCTTCACTTCTGAAGAATGCTCCTTGCACCTCGCCACTATCTCCTCGAGAGAAACCATTGGCCACGGGACCCTTATGAAACTCTTCTTCTCATAGCTCCCATCCCTCACTCTCTGAAGTCCGCAGTAGGCGCAATTGGCAGAGCATCCTTGCTCGTAAGTCATGAGAAGATTTATGCAACGAAGCTTGGCGTTCCTGTAAAAGCTTCCTGATCTCAGGCCCAATGTCATCGCAGCAGCCAAACTTATCCTGAGATAATCGGGGCTTTCCCCGCCCTTGGGCTGGAGCTGGAGTCGAGAAGGTCCTTCCATCTTTGCCTCCCAAAAAATAGCAAGATCTCCTTTGAGCCAAGGCCAAGGGATCCTCAGCTCATGGAGCAACAGGTCTCCCTGAATTCCACTTCCAATCCCAGATCCCTGGCCAAACGCACCGAGTCCTCGCTGTAGAGTCCCACTCTCTGGACACCGGCTTCCATTGCGAGTCTTTCGAGCTCCAATCTGAGCCTTCCCCTTGGCCTCGCACAGCCGAGGGCAATTGTGGCCTCTGGAAACAGAAGCCTCGATTCAGCTATGAGTCTCGCCACTTCCTTTGGAGAGGCAGGTTGGCATCGAGCCATTGGCGTCTCCCTCAAAGGCATGAATGCCACCCACACCAGAAGATCAACCGGATATTGGGAGAGGATCTCCATCGCCCTCCTCTCCCCCAATATTCTCCCACCATGGATTCCAGCCACTATGTGCGGGGCGACCTTGAGGTCCGCACCGTATAGGGAATCCAGGGTCTCCAAGAGGAGCCTCTCCCCTTCCTCCAAGTGCATGACCTCCCGAAAAGTCTCCCTCGATCCAATCGCCTCCACAAGGACCTGATCTACCCCGACATCCTTGAAGGCCCTAGCTGTGGACTCCCCTACCATTCCCGAGTGAACCGAGACCATGAGATTCGTCTTGGCCTTGACCTCTCCTATTGCCCCGATGAATTTATCCCAGGGAAGCCTCCCACTGGAGTCCGAACCTCCTGTCACGAGGCAACCCAGGGCCCCCTCCCCCTCCAGTTTCAGGCAAAGCTCAACTAGTTCCCTGGGGCTCGAGACCCTGAGCATGGGCTCCAGGATCTTCCCCTTGCAATGGTCGCACCCGAGGCCGCAGCTTCCTCCTGTAATGGAGATGGCAGGATAGCGTCCCCTCTTCCCATCAACCAGGAACATGCCTGGAAGGCAAAGGATTATCTTTTTGCCGAAGCGCTTCCTGGAAAGCTCCCTCGCTCGCCTGAGAAGCTCATCCAAATCCATCTCTTCCAATTTCGCCACCTCATCCCCTGAAGTACTCCCTGAATGCAACCCAGTGGGCTCGGACCACTTCTTCAAGGGGCTTCCTTCCCCAGTCCTCCTCCATCTTTCTCCTGTGCCTAGCCGCCCTCTCGAGGCCACGCCCCAAGAGATCCCTCCACATCTCCTCGTAGTGGAGCGCCTCTCTGGGATCCCCTCTCCCTACGGCTTCCCTCACCGCCTCTCCCGCAAGCTCCCCGCACAAAAGGGCATTGGGTATCCCCCCTCCTGTTATGGGGTCCGTCTGGGAAGCAGCATCCCCTGCGAGGAGTATCCATTCTTGAGCTGTCCTTGAAAGAGGTCCCCCAATGGGGACGAGGCCACCTGAGAGGTCCCGAAGGCCGACTTCGTGGATCAATCCCCTCTGTGCCAGTTCCCGGAGGAAGGCCCTCAGGAATTCCTTGAGCCTGGGCGCCTCGGTCCTCGCCACTGCTAGACCAACATTCGCCTTCTCACCTTTGGGGAATAACCAACCGTAGCCGCCTCTGAACTCCACCTTGAAGTGGACTTCACTCCGGTGCATCTCCTCTCTCAGAGGAACTCTCACCTGGAGGGAATGGAGAAATGGCCCCCTTTTGTCCCCAAGGCTTCTCGCGCATATGGACAGGGGGCCATCGGCCCCGAGAACGAACTTAGTCCTCACGGTATGGACCCTTCCACCACTCTGGAAGGTCACTCGTCCCTTTTCCACTCTTGTCACTCTGGCCCTAGTGAGGAGAATGGCCCCTGCATCCTCGGCTCTCTTTGCCAGGAATCTATCCGCAAGTTCCCTGTGAAGGACCACACCTGGCCAGTGGTTCTTGGCCACGATCTTCCCCTCTGCGAAGGTCCACATCTCCTCCACTTTCTGACCCCATACAGCCCTCGGGAACTCCATTGCCAACCTCAGGGGAACATACTCAGCGCACTGGACAGGAACCCCCACTTGGAATCTTCGATCCAAAACTAGGGTCCTCAATCCCCCCAAGGCGGCTTTCCTGGAAGCTGAGAGTCCCGCTGGCCCCGCTCCAACGACCACAATGTCCCATACGCCATCGAGGGAAATGGGAAATCCGATGGACCCCTTCTCCATCATGGCGCCTTCTCGGTAATTGATAGGACCTTTTCCATGAGGGCCACATTGATCTGGGTTTGATGCTCGAAGGAGCCAGAGTAAGCATCTCGAACCTTTCCCAGATCGTAACAGGTCGTGCTATCCATCCCAACTAGAACCCCTGGCACACCCGCTGACTCGAAATCCTCGGCGTGCTTTATGTAGAAGCCCTCGCAACACGAGCCTATGAAACCCTTGGATCCCTCGAGCTTGATTCTCCTCAAGTTCTCCACCAGATTCTCGAAGCTCGTGATGGTGACAGGTTTCAGGCCATAGCGCTTGGCCAACGCATAACCATCCCCTATGGAACAGAGGCCGCATTCGTTGCAGCCATCCTTTTTGCGAAATTCGCACCCGAGGTCCTTGGAACAGTAAGGCAGAAGACACCATTCCAAGCCATTCATCAAGACCTCCTTCAAGCTTCCACATACAGGGAAAATCTCGTGGGTCTCCTCGAAGCTGAAGCCCATGTCCAGGTAGGGGACCTTCCCGAGGGCCTTGTGGAAGGCCATGAGGAAGTCCTCGGGGCCCAGCGAGGGAAAGGGGCTCGGTCTTTGGGAAAAATATCCGAGGAGGATCTCCTCTACGGCATCCATCCTCGCTGGGACATCCTTGAAGAGGCTTTCTAGGTCATAAACCGAACGGGATGGAAAGGCGAAAAAATCCCCTGAGAGGACAGCGGATCTGATCCTCTTTCTGGCCATATCGAGATCCAATAGGAGCCTTATCACCCCTCCATCTCCCCTGTGGATGGCCTTGAGGAGGGTCCTGCTTCCTATTCTCTGGGGGCCTCTGTCCACCCAGGAAGGTGATGAGAACTCGGGGAGCAACTCCCGGAACCTCTTCTCCTCCCATGGTGTCAGGGAGCCTGGGACGAGCTCCACATCCAGGGCCTTGGAGAAGCGTGAGGCTACGGCCTCCTTTATGATTCGGGCCTCAGGAACGAAGCCCAGCTCCCTTTTCAGGGTAGTGACCCTCTCCATTAGGGAGTCCACTTCATGGGCCTTGAGCTTCTCCATTGGCACCCTTAGGGCCCGCAGCATCTGCCACACGTCCATGTCCACGAGGAGGGTCCCTTGGAAGAGAAAACTATCCCCCTCGCTAGTCCCTCCTGTCCCGGAGATCTTTTTCCCTCGGACCTCTATGTCGTTCCTCGGCCTGAAGGAGACAGCCAGGCCGAAGCGCTCCCTGAGGGCATCGCAGAAGATCTCTGAGAGGATCCTCCCCAATTCCATGGGACTTCCCCTCATAAGGGGATGGTCCCTCGTGGCTATGATCTCCCATCCTACGTGGCTTGGCTCGAAAAGAACCGCTCCACCTCCTGTGATGCGGCGATTCACCTCGATACCATGGGCCTTGCAAAAATCGAGCCTCACCTCGGAGTCCAGTTGCTGATGATATCCCACGAGGACGCAGGGCTTGGAAAATTGGAGAAATCTGATGGTGTTTGGCCCCTCCCCCCTCGACCTGGACTCAAGGAGCACCCTGTCCAAGGCCATGTTCTCGGCTCCATTTCTGAAGCCTGTGTCGAGCAGTCTCCATCTTCCTCGAAAGGCCATGGGATGCCCCAGATAGTGAATCTCGCCCTCGGGATCCCCTAGCTCAGGGATCCATCTCAAGAAGTCTAGGGGCCCACATGGCCCATGTCAACGAATGGAGGAGCGGCTCTTAGGCTGGGTGCTACTGGTCCTTTTCCTGGGTCAAGCCGTACTGCTTTATCTTCCGCCAGAGGGAAACCCTGTCTATTCCCAGAATCTCGGAGGCCCTCGTCTTGTTCCAACCAGTATACTCAAGGACCCACTTGATATAGTCCCTCTCCGCCTCTTCCAAGGTCGGCAGAGCTCCCATCCTGGATCTCACCGCCCGCATTTGGAAAAGCTGAATATCTTCAGGCAGGTCCTTGATGTCCAGAACAGGCCCCTTGGACAAGGCTACGGCCCTCTCTATTATGTTCTCCAATTCCCTCACGTTTCCGGGAAATGGGTAGTTCATGAGGGCCGCCATCATTTCCTCGGATATCTCCCTCGCTTCCTTGCCATGTCGGGCTGCGAATTTCTTGAGGAAGTGGTGGGCCAAGAGGGGTATGTCCTCTCTTCTCTGGGAAAGAGGGGGCACCTGGAGGCTCACAACATTCAGGCGGAAGTAGAGATCTGACCTGAACTTTCCCTCCTCCACGAGACTCTTCAAGTCCTTGTTGGTCGCTGCGACTATCCTCACATCCACTGGGATCGTCTTGGTTCCTCCTAGTCTCAGCACGGCCCTTTCCTGAATCACTCTCAGGAGTCTCACCTGCATGGCCTGCGGCATATCCCCTATCTCATCGAGAAAGAGGGTGCCCCCGTTTGCCGCCTCGAAAAGTCCCTGTTTGACACTGTGGGCACCCGTGAAGGCCTCTTTCTCGTGGCCGAAGAGCTCGTTGGCCAAGAGCTCTTCTGTGAACGCCCCGCAGTTGAGCGCCAAAAAAGGGCCCCTCGAGCGACGGCTCAGTTGGTGAATCGCCCTCGCCACTAGCTCCTTTCCCGTTCCGGTCTCGCCAATGATGAGCACATTGCAGTCCGTAGGGGCTATTTTCCTTATGGTCTCCATAAGCTCTTGAATTGGCTTGCTCTTCCCCACTATCGAGCTCAGTCCCTCTCTGGCCTCTATGTCCCTTCTTAGCCTTTCCACCTCGTCCCTGAGCCTCTTCTTCTCCAGGGCCTGTCTCACTATGGCCCTCACCTCCTCTATCTTGTAAGGCTTGGGGATGTAATGGAAAGCGCCCTTTTTCATGGCCTCTATGGCGGAGTCCACAGTGGCATATCCCGTTATCATTATCACTTCCACCTCTGGTTTGAGGGCCTTGGCCTGGGAGAGGACCTCCATGCCATCCACTTTCTCCATCCTAAGATCCGTTAGTATTAGGTCATAGTCCTTGGCCCTGATGAGTTCCAGGGCCTCGGGTCCGCTTCCAACTGACTCTATCTCATAGTCCTCCTTGGAGAGGATGTATGCCAGGTTTTCCCTGGCTAGATCGTCGTCCTCCACTATCAGCACCCTCGATCTCTCCTTCATTCACCGGCCTCCTGGGAGCGAGGGAGGGAGAACTCCATGACAACCTTCGTCCCCTTCCCCACTTGGCTCTCGATCCAAATCCTTCCCCCGTGCCTCTCCACTATTCCATATGTGACAGAGAGGCCCAGACCCGTTCCCCTCCCCACTTCCTTGGTGGTGAAGAAAGGATCGAACACTCTAGGTAAGACCTCTGGAGGGATCCCGCACCCAGTATCCTCGACTTCCACCCACACAGAGCCTCGCTCTGGTCTCTCCTGGGCCCTTATGACCACTTTTCCACTATCCTCTATTGCCTGAATGCCGTTCATAACGAGATTTATCAGGGCCTGTTGGATGCGAGCCTTATCCAAATTGAGGACGATCCCAGGGGGGACCTCGCTTCTCACCTCCACCCTCGCAGGGATATCTCCCCTCATGAGTTTGAGGGTATCATCGACAACCTCCTTCAACTCCACAGGACGGAGCTCGAATTCTCTTTGCCTCGAAAACTCCAAAAGGGCCCTCACTATGTCCCTGGCTTTCATCACCTGATCCTCTATGGAGAGGAGAAGTTGCTTGTGATGGGGAAGAAAGCCCTGGTCCACTTCCTCGAGGAGTATCTGGCAGGAAGTGGAGATATTGCCCAGGGGATTGTTGAGCTCGTGGGCCACCCCACTGGTGAGGGTTCCCAAGGCCGTGAGTTTCTCTGTCCTCACCATCTGTTCCCTGTTTTCCTCGAGTTGCACAACCATCCGGTTGAAGGCCCTGACCAGAGAGCTTATCTCGTCTCTCCCCGAATTCCACTCTATTTGCTCGAATCGGCCCTCAGCCACACTGCGCGTTGCCCTCTCTACGATGGACAGGGGTCTCACTATCTTGGATTCGAGCAAGTATACTATCACTGCTCCGAAGCTCACAGTGCTGAGGAAAAATATCCCGAATAGGATTCTGTAGCGGTGCAGGGTCCCCTGCACTTCTAGCCTTTGCCTCCTGGCCAAGTTCTCGGCCCAGCCTATGAGCTCCTGACCAGCCGAGCGAATGGTCTCGATGTAAGCGCTGAGAAGCTCCTGCTCTTCTTTCTCCCTCCTGGATTCCATCAGATCACGGGCCACGGAGAGGGATTTCCTGTAAATCCAGCTTGTATCCCGCCACTGAACCCATCCCGATGCGCCCAGGAGTTTTTCCACGGCCTCCCTCTGTAGAACAAGCGACTGCTCGAGCTCTCCCAAGTACCTCAATGCCTCCCTGAAGTCCAACTCGTCGCGATAGAGGAAGTAGTTCTTCTCGAAGCGCCTCGCCTCCAAAGTTAGATTGACCAACTCATCTGCCCTGTTGAGAGCGAGGAGTCCATCCTCCAGCTGGATGAAATAGCGATAACTCAACCCCACAAATGCAGATACACCGACAAAACACGCGAAAAAACCCACAACCAGCCGGACCCTGATCTTTCCCAATCCTCGCCACATGGGATCAGTATCTCATCCAATTGCTCTGAGACGGATCACGCCAATTATCCCTGGAACCAGAGGCCCTTGCAAGACAAGGGGGTAGCCTTCCCCACCAGGTCTCCTTGCCGCGGATTGCTCCCATAGAGTGGGCCCCGTCCCTCGCAGGGCAGGACCCACTGTCAGGGGAGAGAACTCAAGGTGTACTCTCGATTCGGGAGGGGGCGCCATTGTAGCCAGGTTGAGCCAGGGGCTCCTCCTTGGCGCTCGAGACCTTGCTTTTCCACATGGCCCCGAGGATCATCAGGGCTCCCACGGTGAGGGCGATGCACATGCTGACAAAGCTCCCTTTGGACAGGAGCTCCAGGGTGCCAGGGGAGACAGACAGGAGGTTCAGCCTGACCAAACAATCAGGTATTGCCATGGCCCTGCTCACGGCCACGATCAACATGATGGTTCCCATGACAAGCTTTATCACGTGCTGGCGAACCATGGTGGTCCCAATCGCTCCCAACTGAACCCCGAGAAGGGACCCAGCCAGGATAAGCAGGGTGAGACGGATGTCTATCATGCCGTGGATGGCCCAATTGATGGATCCTGCCAATCCCATGACAAAGGCTATGACCAGCTCCGTTGCCGAGGCAACGAGGCTTGAGGCCCCTATCACGTAGATCATTCCTGGAACACCTATGAACCCGCCCACAGCTATCGTGGCCGCGAGCATCCCCGTTGCGAAGCCAACTGGCAAGGTGAGCCAGAAGGATATCCTCACGTTTGCTGTCTTGAAATGGATCATTGGGGGAAGCTCTATCTTCTGCAGCCTTTGGGCCAAGGGGGAACGCTTCTCCTCGCCACCCTGCCGGGAGATCTTCCTCGCATCCCTGAACACGTACCCCCCCACGGCGACCAGCACAAGAACGAAGGCCATGCTCACGTAGAGGTCTGACCCGGCCTGGCCCCAGGTGGATAGAATCCATCTCTGAATCCTTATGCCCACTTGCACCCCAATTGCAGCGCTACCGGCCATGACCAGTCCCAGCTTCAGGTCAACCTGCCCGTACTTGTACCTCTTGTACGCTCCCACCAGGGCCTTGGGGAATTTGTGGCACATGTTGCTCGCCACTGCCACAGCCCCAGGGACACCCAGACTCATCATCCCAGGGGTGAGAACAAAGGCTCCTCCGCTTCCTATGAACCCGCTGACCAGCCCGCCTATGAACCCAACAGCAAAGAGGAACAAGATCGCAGCCAGATTCAGGTCTATGAACTTGATGGTCTCCTGCACTCCGCCGTCCATTTTTCCCTCCTAGTCTATGGCCGAGAGGACCTCAGGCCTCAACCCGAAGCCTGGGCCTTGGCCTCGGTCTCCTCACAACACGCCTGGTCTCTCTCGCCTTAGGCACAACAGGCCTTCTGGTCACCCCTATTCCCAGGACCGACCATAAGTAGCTCGCAAAGGCTCCATGAACAAAGGAGAAGACGAAGACCGTTGCTATGGGCAAGGCAGCATATGCCCCACCTCGGGTAAAGTTCCGCATCACCCAATCGGCATTCGAGAAGAGAAACACATATAGAGCGAGACTGAGAAGCCCGAAGAGGACCATTTTCCCAATTGGCCTTGCGCTTTGCTCGCTATCCTTCATCATGGATTGCCACCTCCCTTTCAGCCACTTGCCCTAGGTGTGAAGACAAAGACCGCAACTGGCAAACCCGCCTCTTGCAAGTCTTCCTCCTCTGTGAGGATGAGCTCGACCCTTTTGAGACTCCCGAGGAGCTTGTGGACAAAGGCCTCGAGCTCGCCCTCGACCTTGAGCTCGTGATAGGAGACCCCCTCACGCCCCTCCACGAATCCCTCTCGGGTCTCTCGATCCTCGAAGCCTCGAGGCCTTATGTGCCAGATCTCACAATCCATCCTCTCCGCCAGAGAAAGGACGTATCGCCTGAATTCCCTTGAGCCACCATCTGGCCCCGTCAATACGACAATCTTTCTCGGCTCCTGGAGGTATCTTTGGACTATTCCCCTCGCCTCCTCTGTCTGCCCCTCCTGAGCTAGGCCAGCAGCCTCACCGTAGAGCTCCAGGGCATCGGACAAGGAGGCGAGCCTTCTGGATTTCCTCTCGACCCTTTTGCCCTCTTTGGTTCTCCATCTCTTCCAGATGGCCACTTGTACCTCCCTTTTGGAACTTCTACCCTCTCGGGGCTAGAGGAGCCCTCGCTGCCATCTTTTCCCTGGATCGGGGCCTCTTTCTCGCGACCTTCCTAGCAGCTGGCTTCTGGGTGAGGAGCCACCTAGCTGTCAGGTGATCCCCTGCCTCGGCAAAGGCCACAGCCGCCATCCAATCCTCCAATCTTTGTCTCAGAGAGCCCATTTCTTCCTCCCTTTTAGCGGCCTTGCCCGACCGCATCCACTTGGAGGACTATCAAAAGGTGTGCCACCCTTGGCATCAGCGATCTATTGGAATTCCAAAGAAAATTTTCCGACGTCGGGAGCAGTTCCAGAACCTACCGTTTCAGAATGCAACGCTACCTGGGGCCGCGTGAACAGATCCCGAGGATCCGAGAGGGCCTTGGGATGTGTTTCCATGGAGAACGGGTCCGTTGCGATATGCAACAGAGCTCTTTTGTCTGTGGACAGCGCCTGGGTGGAGATATAATGATCCGAGACAAAAGGGAGAGACACTGATGAGGTGGTTCAAAAAGCAAGACCCTCCAAGAGGTGAGGGGCAGGCCGAGGAGATCCAGGAGCTCGACTCCCTCAGGGATGCCATCCAAAGGAGCACCATGCCCGATGCAGCGAGAGAGGTGGCCTTGAGGGAATTGGAACGCATGGAGAAGATGCATCCGGATGCGGCGGAGTTCTCCATAGCCATGACCTACTTGGATTACCTCCTCTCAATGCCCTGGAATGTGATGACCGAGGACAATCTGGATATGGCCAGGGCTCAGGCGATCTTGGATGAGGACCACTTTGGCCTCCATCAGGTGAAGGAGAGGATCCTCGAGTACCTGGCAGTGAGGACGCTGAGGAGGAGCAGGCCTTTCAATATCCTGGTTGTGGATGACGAACAGATAGCAAGGCAAAACATAGCCTATGTGCTGAGCAAGGAAGGTTATGAACTGTCCACTTCGGCAAGTGGACTGGAGGCAATGGACCTCCTCAGGTCCAGGAGGTTCGATCTCGTGATAACGGACCTCAAGATGGAGCGCGTGGATGGCATCGAGCTTCTTCGCTACATAAAGGAGTTCCATCCGGACACCTCGGTGATTGTCATTACGGGTTACGCCACAGTGGAGACCGCTGTGAAGGCGATGAAGATAGGCGCGTGCGATTATCTCCCAAAGCCTTTCGAGCTCGAGGAACTGAGGAGGGCTGTTGCCCGTTCCTTGGAGAAGAAAAGGGCGGAGCAGGAGCTCAAAGGGCCGATCCTCTGTTTCGCGGGTCCTCCTGGGACTGGCAAGACCTCGCTGGGAAGATCCATAGCTAGGGCACTGGAGAGAAGATTCGTGAGGATCTCCTTGGCTGGGGTGAGGGACGAGGCCGAGATAAGGGGGCACAGAAGGACCTATGCCGGGGCTATGCCCGGGAGGATAATCCAGGAGATCCGCCGCATCGGATCCATAAATCCCGTGTTCATGATGGACGAGGTGGACAAGCTGGGACATGAATTCAAAGGGGATCCAGCCTCGGCCCTTTTGGAGGTACTGGATCCGGAGCAGAACAAGCAGTTCGTAGACCACTATCTGGATGTCCCGTTCGATCTGTCCAAGGTGATGTTCATCCTCACGGCCAATGTCATTGACCTCATACCTCCGCCCCTTCTGGATCGCATGGAGGTACTAGTCCTGCCGGGGTACACGGATGACGAGAAACTGGAGATAGCCAGGAGCCACCTCATCCCGAGGCTCCTGAGGGAGCACGGGCTGGGGGAGGGGAAGGTGGAGTTCTCGCCAGGGGCTATCCTGAGGATCGTGAGAGATTACACCAGGGAGGCAGGGCTGAGGGGGCTCGAGAGGGAGCTAGCCTCTGTGTGCAGGAAGCTCGCCCGAAGGGCCCTGGAGCCTGGAGCTCTTTCCCAGAGGATCGTCATAGAAGAGGAGCAGGTGCCCGAGTTTCTGGGCCCGAGGCGCCACTTCAGGGAGCTCACCGACGAGAGAGACAGGATTGGGGTGGCAACAGGCCTTGTCTGGACGGAAAGTGGTGGTGAGATCGTTTTCATAGAGGCGACCTGCATGAAAGGGAAAAACGCCCTCCTCCTGACAGGGTCTCTGGGAGAGGTCATGAGGGAGTCGGCCATGGCGGCCCTGAGCTATATAAGGAGCAATGCTGGGAGTTTGGGGATAGACGAGGATCTCTTCCTGGACAAGGACATCCACATCCACGTGCCCGCTGGGGCAATTCCCAAAGATGGGCCATCGGCTGGGATCACCATAGCCATGGCCCTCATATCCCTTTTCACTGGGAGACCGGCCAGAAGGGAGGTGGCCTTGACAGGGGAGATGACCCTGACAGGAAGGATCCTGCCAGTGAGCGGGGTCCGGGAAAAGCTCATGGCCGCAGCAAGGAGTGGGGTCAAAGAGGTCGTCCTCCCCGCGAAGAACAGGCTGGATGCTGACTCCGCCCCCAAAAAGACCCTCGAGGCCCTCAAGCTGCACTTCGTGGATTACCTGGAGGAGGCAATAGATGTGGTCCTGAAGAGGAAAGGGGAGGGGGATTCACCCATCTGATTCATCCGCCTTCCCCCTTGACTCATCCTCGAGTCCGGAGGGTATTCTGTAGCTTTCATCGAGCCATCGGCCCAAGTCCACAAGCTTGCACCTCTCGGAGCAAAATGGCCTGTGGGGCGAGGTGGCCCACTGGACCTTTTTACCGCAGGTGGGACACTTGACCACAAGGCCTTCTAGGGACTCGCTCCTCAAAGCTCCGCTCCGTAAGTGGAATAGAAGATCCTATCGGGAAGGACTATACAGGTTAGGGCCCCCCCGTATCCAGCTCCGGTATCTATCCCTATCTTGTTGGGATGGATGAGGGGTTTGGGGAAGGGGGTGTGACCGAAGATCACCAGCTTGCCAAAGTCCCTCTTGGACTCTATGAATTCCTTCCGTATCCAGACGAGGTCATCGAGGGTCTGTTCCTCCAGGGGGATCCCCTCTCTGAGGCCAGCGTGGACGAAGATGTAATCCTCTGTCTCGTAATAGGGCTTGAGGGAATTGAAGAAGGCCATGTGCTCCGGGGGCATCTTGGCCTCTATGTCGTCGCCTGTGAGGTCGTAGGAATGGATGGTCTCGACCCCCCCGTTCAAGAAAAAGGTCCAAGGGTCCCTCCTATACGTGAGATAGTCGAGGAGGGAGAACTCGTGATTTCCCATGAGGCAAGTTGTCCTGGGAAATTTCCTCTTTATCTCGAGGACCATCTCCACCACTTCCTTGGAGTTGGGCCCCCTGTCCACATAGTCTCCCAAAAACACGATCTCATCCTTCTCAGGGTCAGGATGAATCTTGCGCATGAGGGCCTCGAGCTTGTTTATGTACCCATGGATGTCTCCTATGGCAAATATCTTCCCCTTCCCCATGGCCCTTCACCCTCATCCAGCTAGAAAGACCTCCAGAGAATCCCTCAAGGGTACAGAAGCCCCCCTCTCCATGGAGTAGTGGTGCATCCTGACCCTGGAAAGGGCCTCCCCTATGAAGTGCTCAGCCACCATCTCCTTTCTCTCCCACAGTTGGGCCTCATCGAGAAGGAGATAGCTCATGTATATCTCCGCGGCCATTTCAACGATTCTCCTGGCCATAAGGGACCTGAAGGATCCTCCTTCCTCCTGAGGGGACCTCTCCTTCCTCGAGCGCACCATCTCCATGCACTGGGAGAAGATCTCCCTCGCCTCGGAGAGCTCCCTCGCCATGTCCCTGAGGACACCTTTGGAATATGTCTTCTCGGACCATTGGTCCAGAAGGTCTTCCATAGCCCCCTTTGTGATCTTCGCCATCGCCCTCTCTACCTGCATTTGGGAAGTCCCCTCGTAGATGTTGGTTATTCGGGCATCCCTGTAAAGCCTCTCTATGGGATAGTCCCTCATATAGCCATTCCCCCCATGGACCTGAAGGGCTAGGCTTGTGAGCCTTATGCACGCCTCCGATGTGTAAAACTTGGCCATGGGGGTGAGAAGCTCCGCTGCCTGAGAGGCCCTATCCCTCATCCTCTTGAGCTCGGGGTAAGCGGGATCTCCCCTCTCCATGGACTCAAGCCTTGCTGTGAGCCCATCCTCCAGGTCCACTGCCTCGGCTGTCCTGTAAACAAGAGACCTCATCGCCTCCAAAGTGGCCTTTATCTCCACCAACATCTCCGCAACTGGGGGAAATTTGATTATCTTCTGGCCGAATTGCTCCCTCTGGCTGGCATAACCCAAGGCTTCCCTGTAAGCCGCTTCCGTGAGTCCCAGACACTGGGCTGATACCCCCAGTCTCGCGGCATTCATGAGCCAGTTCACGTAATGGGTCAGCCCCCTTCCCCTTTTTCCTATGAGATGTGCTGGGGCATCGTCGAAGTATAGCTCGCAGGTGGGAGAGCCGTGGATGCCCATCTTCTCCTCCACCCTCCTCACCTTCACCCTATCGCTCTTCTCCACGAGAAAGAGGCTCAGCCCCCTCGCTCCAGAGAACCTCTCTGGATCCTCGCTCCTTGCCAGGACGAGGAGCACGTCTCCACACCCATTGGTTATGAATCTCTTGGTCCCCCTTATCCTCCAGCCTCCAGGGGTCCCCGGGTCCTCCCATGCCCTGGTCTGTATGGCCATGAGATCCGAGCCAGCATCTGGCTCCGTGAGAACCATAGCTCCCGTCACTTCTCCTTTCGCGAAAAGCGGCAGGTACCTCTCCTTGAGACCTTCATCCCCGAACCTGGCTATGGTCTCTGCTATCCCTTGAAGCCCGAACAGGTTCATGAGGGAGACATCGGCCCTGGAGACTATCTCCGTGGCCACGGTGTAAAGGGTCGTGGGGAAGCCCAGCCCACCATATCTCGGAGGGAGGGTCATGCCCATTAGATCCGCATCTGCCAGGTCCTTGAGATTCTGCTCCATGGCCTTGGGGAGGACGACCCTCCCATTCTCCAGCCTGCAACCCTCTCTGTCTATTTCAGCGGCCCTGGGAGCTATCCTCTCCGCAGCCAGGGTGCCCACGGGATCCACAAGGAGGTCCCTGAAGCTCTCCACAGCCTCCTCAACGGATCCATAGGAGCAGCCTGGCCCGCCCACGTCTCCCCTCGCCTCCAATATGGATTTCCAATCGATGCGCCTCTCCACCTGGAAGCAGAGATCAGGATTGTCGAGGTAGTAGTTTCGGGATGCCATCTCATGACCTCATTTTCTTAGAAGTTTCAATAAGTTGGGCACCACCTCCCCGAGGTCGCCCACAACCGAGAAGTGCGAATATTTGAAAATGGGTGCAGCGGGATCAATGTTTATGGAGACTATTGTCCCCGACTCCATCATCCCCACCCTGTGCTGGGCAGCCCCGCTTATGCCACAGGCCACATAGAGATCGGGTTTCACCCTCGCTCCAGTCTGCCCTATTTGCCTGTCGTGACCGACCCACCCCGCATCCACAGCCGCCCTTGTCCCTCCTATCTCGGCACCGAGCAAGGTGGCAAGCTCCTTTATCTTCTCCAAGACCTCTGGGGAGCGCACACCAGCCCCAACTGCCACTATGGCCCTCGCCTTCCTCAAGTCCACCTCCGCAGCCCTGGTGTCTCTCTCGACCACCTTCACCCTGGAAGATCCCTCAGATGGCCCGAGAAAGTGGGATACTGTCTCCACTTGGCGGTTTGGACCTCCTGGTTCATCCCCCAGACCCCTTTCCACGCTCACCACAACTGGTGGATCCCCCAGAGAGTATTCCACCAGAACCTTGGAGTCGAACTCGGTCCTTCTGGCAAGGATCTCCCCGTCTCTCTCTTCCAAACAATTGACCCCTATGAGGGCACCTCCCACCTGAGCTCCCACCCAGGAAGCCAGTTCCTCCCCCTCGATGGAACCCGGGAAGACCATTGCAAAGGGGTTCTCCTCGCGGAGGATGGCATCCAATGCCCTGGCGTATGTCCATGTGCCAGACGCCTCGTGAAGCCCCTCCCCTTCCACCTTGTGGATCCTGGAGAGCTCTCCAGGGACAGACTCTGGGGCTTGTCCCCCTAACCAGACCCCTTCCAGGGAGGCACCCAGGTCCCTCGCCCAGCTGGATGCCACACCGATGGCCATGAGGCTCTGCCTGGAGAGCTGTATTCCACGATGCTGAAGATAGATGAAGATCCTCTTTCGCATTTCCTACCTCACCAGTCCCATGGAGCGGAGTTCACTTAGCATGCCTTCCAGCTCCGATTCCTTGGATCCGTCCACTCGCCTCGATGGAAATGTCCTTTGGGGCTGGAGGGAGTAAATCCTCGGTGTCACCTTTTCCCGGAACCCTTCCAGGCCACCTTCCATCCCCTCTCCCTTCCACTCGGGGATGGGAGTCTTCTTGTGCTGGAGCTTGAGCTTTGCTCTAGCGCTCCTCGGCGCCCTAGGGTCATCCTTGAGGAGGGCTATGCCCACACAGAGGACAACTGGCACTTCCACCTCGATTATCTCGCTTCCTTCCTCGATGGCCCTTTTGACCCTCAAAATCCTCCCTTCTAGGCATTCCAAGTCCTCCACGTAAGTGACGAAGGGCCACCCGAGCTCCCTTGCCAGGAAGACCCCCTTCATGCCGCACTCGAGCTCGTTCATCTGAACCCCGGTAAAGAGCACATGGAGCTCGAGCTTCTTGGAAGCGAGCGCAACCCATTTTGCCTCTGTCACGATCCCCCTCACTTCCCCCGGGGGAAGTATCCTCATCACCCCATCTACGCCCCTGTAAAGACATTCCCTCAGGACATCGAGCCTTCTCGCATGGCCGACACTCAGTCCCGTCACCTCCACCGAGGGGTCTCTATCCTTCCATTTCAAGGCCATCTCCAGTGCGTTGAGATCCTCTTGATCGAATCTCCCTTCCCACTCAGACCATCTGGGATTCCCCTTCGAGTCCAGAATCTCACCCACCAGGTCCCTGGTATCGTAAATCTCCCTCACCCAAACACCCAGTCTCATACCTTTCCTTTCCCCCTTTTCTCACCGCTCACCCATCTCATCCGAACCTGTATCTCACTCCCATCCCCCCATTGGGGTGGTTCCACTTTATTGCCTCCCTTGGGCATGCGAATCTGCAAGTCCCACACTCGAGACAATTCTCGTGCCTCACAAGGATCCTCGAGGGCTCATCCCCTTCGGCCACATAGACCCTAGCTGGACAGATGAATGTGCACACCCTTTGTCCGCAACTCTTGCAGGCTTCTTCGTCCACCCATATGTGAGGGTTGTCCCTGTCCACCTCGTAGTGGACTCTGTAAAGCTTCTCCTCTATGGGGAGATTAGGGCTCCAGATGTCCTCATGTCCGTCCATCATCCCATCAATCTCCTCATCTTCCAGAGATTTCTCGCTGTCCTCACTTTGGGGAGCCCTTCCAGTGCCCTGGCCAGTGCCCTCTTCCGGATCTCACTTTTGGGGCTCTGGGACTGTTGGAACAGATCCACAAGGAGTCTCGAGAACCTGTTTGGCAACTCGTCCATAATTTCGGGAAATGCCCTGTGGGCCTCTTCCATCCCTTTTAGGGCCTTGAGATCTTCCATGGCAAAGCTCTCCATAAGCATCCTCTCGTAGAGGGAGAGGGAATCCCTTGAGAAATCTCCCAGTAGTTTGGCCTGTGAGATGGCCTCAGCTGCAAGTCTCCCCGAGAGCATGGCCAGATTGGCTCCTTCGTGGTAGATGGAGGCATTCACGAGTCCCGCTGCATCGCCCACCACGATTAGGCCATTGTGACAAAGTTGCCCTATGGCCTCGAAGCCTCCCTCGGGGATGATATGGGCGCTATACTCGAGGAGCTCGCCTCCGTGAAGGAGCCGTCTCACCTCCGGGTGGGATTTGAAGCCCTCCATGACGTCGTGTGGGGAGAGGCCCTTGGCTACGAGACTCTCGAGCTTGACAATGATTCCCACTGCCAAGGTCTCTCGACCTGTGTACAGGAACCCCCCTCCCACAAGCCCCTTGAAGGGTCTTCCTATCCATTCCACTGCTGCCCCACATCCCTTCTCCAGAGAGAACCGGTCCTCTATCTTTTGAGGATCCAAGGCCCATATCTCCTTGACTCCCAGCCCGTACTTCTGGGGTTTGGGGCCAGGGGACATCCCCAGCCTGGAGGAGGCCTTCTCCGTCAGGATCCCCAAGGCCCCCTCTGCCAGGATCACGCAGCTCGCCCTGAAGGGCTCCTCCTCCCCCCTCACCTTCACCCCGATGACCCTGGGGCCTTTCTCCCCGTCTTCGTAGAGGAGATCATCCACCACTGTCCCCTCCAGAATGGTCGCTCCCTTGGCCTCTGCCTCAGAGGCGAGCCACCTGTCGAACTTGGCCCTGTAAACGACCCAGGAATGGTTATGGGGAGGTTGCTCCCAGTTCTTGGAGCCAAATCCGAGGAGGCAGAAGCTATCCTCCCCCAGAAGACCCACCATCCTCTTGCAAACGGGCCTCTCAAGGGGGGCTCTCGTCGCGAAATCCGGGATCATCTCCGAAAGCACTGTGGAGTAAAGGAGGCCACTCACGTTCTTGGACCCAGGATACTGGCCCTTTTCCATCACGATGACATCGATTCCCCTCGAGGCGAGCTCCCAAGCAGCTACGAGGCCAGCTGGTCCCCCTCCAACCACTATCACATCAGATACGCTCTCCTGCGTCATCCTCCCCTTTTCCCATTAACTCCGATTCCTTCTGGACCCTAGCTTTCCCGGAGCCTTCCCCCAAATCCAAGGGTAGCCCCTTCCCTCTTCCGAGGCCCAGGCCTGGACCGATCTCGTCCCCCTGGTGATCCAGACCAGTATTGTCGAGCTATGGTGGCACAAACCCGTTTTCAAATCAACGGGGGAGCATCGGGACCAGGACCTTCGTTTTGGAAAGACCCCTTCACTTCCAGCAACTCTGATCCGTCATCCTGAGCCCTTCGAGATGATATCCCTTAATCCTGGCCTCCTCGAGGGCTTCCCTCAAGGCTTCCTCTTCCATTTGAGGCTCCCTCGAGAGAATCCAGAGATACTTTCTCGATGGAACGCCCACAATCGCCCATTGATAGTCGGGGGCCAGGCCTATGATCCAGTAGTTGCCCTTGAACGGCCAACGAAACTCCACTTCGAGCTTGGTATTCCTGGTGTTGGGGACGACTCTCGCCCTCCCTTTTGCCACCTCCAATGGACCTGATGGCGCCCCCTTGCGGCATGAATTCAGGACTTCCACCTCGCCTCCTTCCAGGAGGCTGTATTGGGCCTTGGTGCAAAAGCAATCCCCTTGGAAAGGGCCGGGAAGGGATGCTATCTCGTACCAGGTGCCCATGTACTTCTCTAGGTCCACATGATCCACTGTGGCTGGGGGATCGGTGGGCTCCAACCATCCCGAACACCCATGGAGGACTAGAAACAATGTGGAGAAAAGCACCCAATACATCTCCTCTCTCTCCCCCCCTCATGGAGATTTTCTAGCCAAATTCCCTCTTTCAGGCAGAAGGACCCTTGCCACTAGAGGAAAATGATCCGATGGAAGTCCCTCTCGCCTTTCCACTAGATGGACCTCAAGGGTGAGTATGCCGGGACTCACTAGGATCCAATCTATTCGCCCCCCCTTCCCAACCCCCGTGAAGTGGTGAATGGTCGAGGGTTCCCTCTCCTCACAGAACCGAGCCTTTTCCCGCCATGAATCGAGCAGTGGTCGGGGTCCCCCTGTGAGGATGCGATGGACTGGCCCATCTGGATTCTCGTTGAAGTCCCCGACCAGGATCACTGGTAACTTCTTCCTGGAGATCCATTTCCTGATCATCCTTGCAGCCTCAAGCCTTGCCTTGGAGGATACATGGTCCAGGTGGGTATTGGCGAACCAAAAAGGCCTCTCAGAGCCCAGAGGACTGAATTTCCCGTAGGTAAAGAGCCTTGGGAAGGCCGCACCCCAGTCCTTGCTCTTGTATACCCCTGGAGTCCGAGAGAGCCAGAACTCTCCGAAGGATATGGGCCTCAGGGATTGGACCCTGTAGAAAATGGTCGGCATCTGAACCATGGGATCCTCGTCCTCGGGCCTCGGGGGAAGGATGGCCCTGTAACCTTCCAGATGCTCCACGAGAAAGAGAAGTTGTCCCGCAGTGCACTCCTGGGTTCCCAGAAGGTCAGGCCTCTCATCCATGATGGTCTCCACAACGAGCTCTCTCCTATAGGGCCATCCGTGAATCCCGTCATGGGGATTGTCGAATCTGATATTGAAGGTCATGACCTTGAGTTCCTGTGCCACGGTCCTTCCCTCAGAAGAGCGAGGGCCACCTGCCCCTTGCCAATCCCCCCACCGTCAGCTCCATTGGATGATCTCTGGCTCATGTGCGAAGGGACAAATCCTTGATGAGGTCCTCGGCAAAGGCTATTACGAATTCCCTCTGCTTCTCATCCGCATATCGGGAGCAAGAGCATCTGTGGTTGACCCGACTCCGCAAAAGGAGCTCGAACTTGACGAAGTGGGCCCCGACCTCTATGGCAACGCAATAGGGCTGACATTGGGTATGTTCCAGGTGAATCCCGTTTAGAAGCCCCTGGGGGACCTCTAGCCAAAACAGTCCCTCTATGGCCGAAAGCTCCGCATGGGTGGAAAGGTATTCCCGGGCTTTCTCTATGTCCGGGGTCGGTATCTCGTCGATCAAATAAGCCCTCACTTTTCCCTCCTTTGGGCCCACGGAGATTCTATCAGGTGGGGACCCGAAATCAAGCTTGAGAGGAGCCTTGCCACAGGGGTGGAAACCCTCCTGCTTGATCTCGGGTAGGGGAGATTGTAACATAGACGTCCTTGTAGTCCCACTTCTTTGGGCCCTCGGAGAGGAGGCGGAGATTGAAAGTCGGCCTATTCATTCCCTGCATCGTGGAACAGTTTCACCCCCAGGTGGGCGAGGCAACGGCTAGGGTCCTGGCAAAGGCGGGATGTTCTCTGGACTATCCACCGGACCAAACCTGCTGCGGTCAGCTCCAATACAAGACGGGGAATTGGAAGAGCGCCAGGGACGTCGCAAGACATTTCATCAAGGTCTTCGAGGAATTCGAGGCAGTTGTTGCCCCATCGGGATCCTGTGTAGCAATGGTCCGCAAGTATTATCCGGAGCTATTCCGCGACGATCCAAGGGAAAGGCAGAGAGCTCAGAGCCTTGCCCAGAAGACCTTCGAGCTCACGGAGTTCCTCGTCCGAGTCCTGGGGGTTGAGGACCTGGGGGCCCGATGGAGGACAAAGGCCGTGTACCACGACTCTTGTCAGGTCTCCAGGGCCCTGGGCATAAAGGAAGAGCCCAGAAGGCTTCTTTCCAAGGTGGAGGGATTGGAGCTCGTGGAGATGGAGCAGGGAGAAGTTTGTTGTGGGTTTGGGGGGAGCTTCAGCCTCCAATTTCCCGAAATATCCGAGGCCATGGTGGCTGAGAAGGCCTCCCACATCTTGGCAACGGGAGCAGAGACCCTCATCAGCGCTGAGATAAGCTGCCTCATGAACATCGGGGGGTATCTCAAGAGAAAGGGCGCCTCCATAGTTCCGGTTCACATAGCCGAGGTGCTAGTCCAGCGAGGGAAATAGGGATGAGAATCAGGTGCCTTGAATTCAGCGAGAGGGCAAAAGGGGCCCTTCGAGACGAGATGCTCCAGCAGAATCTCCAGAGAATAGGGGTCCGTTTCAAGACCGCGCGGGATCTGGCTTTCGCTGCGCTGGAGGATCCTGAGTCCTTGAGGGAGATGGGAAGGGCCCTGAAGGAGAAGGCAATTGCCAACTTGCCCCTTCTCCTGGAGACATTGGAGATGAGGGTGAAGGAGGCTGGGGGAGTTGTCCACTGGGCCTGCACCTCCAAGGAGGCCAGGAACATAGTCTGCGAGATTGCCAGGACCAAGGGCGTGAGAACCGTTGTCAAGGGCAAGTCCATGGTCACCGAGGAGATCTCCCTCAATGAGGCCTTGCAGGCCCAAGGGATCGAGGTTTGGGAGACGGACCTGGGGGAGTTCATAATCCAGCTGGCGGGTGAGCCTCCTTCTCACATAATCGGTCCTGCTGTGCACAAGAGCAAGGAGCAGATAGCGGATCTCTTCGCCCAGAAGCTCGGCGTGCCAAAAGCCGAGGCACCGGAGGAGCTGACGAGAATAGCGAGGGAGAAGCTGAGGGAGAAGTTCCTCAATGCCGACATGGGAGTGACCGGCGCCAACGCGGCAGTTGCGGAGACGGGCTCCATCTTGCTTTTGGAGAACGAGGGAAACATAAGGATGAGTGTGACCATGCCCAGGATCCTGGTCACGGTCATGGGTATAGAAAAGGTGATAGCCACCCTCGATGACCTAGCAGTGATTCTGGCTCTCCTGCCGAGAAGCGCGACAGGGCAGAAACTTTCCGCTTACAGCACCATTTTCACAGGGCCTAGGGCCCCTGGAGAGCTCGATGGCCCAGAAGAGTTCCATCTCGTGCTCCTGGACAATGGGAGGACCCGCATCCTAGCAGACCCGGACAGAAGGCAGAGCCTCTTCTGCCTGAGATGTGGCTCGTGTCTCAATGTGTGTCCGGTGTACAGAAAGGTAGGGGGGCACGCCTATGGCTGGGTCTATTCAGGGCCCATAGGTGCTGTCTTGACCCCTCAGCTCATTCCCCCTAGGCTCGCAAGGGAGCTCCCTTTCGCCTCAACCCTCTGCGGGGCGTGCGCTGAGGTTTGTCCGGTCAAGATCGACCTTCCCAAGCTGCTTCTCATAATGAGACAGAGGCTCTCGGAAGACCCCAATTTCGATGGAGGGGTTCCTCTTCTTCCGAGGCTCGCTTCCAGGGCCCATGGCTGGATTCTCACGAGACCTCGGCTCTACAGGCTCGCAGCCCGGGGAGCCAGGCTCTGGTCCAAGGCCCTCACCGAGGAAGGAAGATGGAAGTGGCTTCCACCGCCTGTTGGAAGATGGGGGAAGATGAGGGATGTTCCAGCCATGCAAGTGCCTTTTTCAGAGAGATGGAAGAAGCTCAAGAAGGAACTCCTGGGAGGAGTGGCCAATGAGCCCACAGGCTAGGGAAAAGATCCTTTCGGCTGTGGAGCTAGCCCTCGGATTTCCCAAAAGGGACGAGGAGATCCTGAAAGGGAAGTCCACTGGGGAGGTGCACTGGCTCAATCCTTCGGCGCCATGGGATTCGGTGGAAAAGGAGCTTTCAGCCCTCTCTGCACGGTTCCACAGGATCGAGGATACAGGGCAACTCCGGGATTTGCTGGGGTCCATAGTGGAGGAATATGGGGTGAGAAGCGCCCTCATGTGGGATCATCCTTCGCTCGAGAAACTGAAGGTGGCTCAGTTTCTCGACGAGAGGGGAGTGAGACGGGTGGATACCAGCGATCCAGAGAAGTTTCGTATCGAGGCAGCAAAGGCTGATATGGGAATTACGGCAGCAGAGGCATTGATCGAGGAATCAGGGGCCATAGTAGTGAGGTCATCTCGAGAAATGCCGAGGGCTGTATCCCTTCTGCCTCCAGTCCACGTGGCCATAGTCTCATGGGCCCAGAGGATATCCACCATTTGGGATATCGTTCCCCTGTGGAGGAGTTGGCTTGAGAAAGAGGGGAGACTTCCCAGTGCCGTTCATTTCATAACAGGCCCGAGTAGAACCGCTGACATAGAGCTGACCCTGGTCCTGGGGGCTCATGGCCCCAAGGCACTTCACGTGGTGGCACTTCCCGAGGAGCTTATCTCCCTGAGGGAGTGACTAGGCCATGGTGCAAATGCCCTTTCAGCCTGGGCCCCTCCCCAAAGGGCGAGATCCAGGTGAGCGAGGATCAAGGTGGCTCGCTTCAAGAGGGGTTATGTCTGCATCCAGGGGCAAAGGGATTTGCTCCGATTCAATCCTCTGCCCTTTTTGGCCAGACGGGGAGGGAACTTTGCGGGTGATTTTTCCCTGGTTCTTGGAGCGCATGCGGGCATACTAGGGTCCCCTTCAAACTGAGAAAGGGAGGAGAACTCCTCAGAATTGGAAGGCCTGATACTCATCCTTGGGCTTTTGGCAGGGGCCTATATGGCTTGGAACATAGGGGCCAACGATGTGGCCAATGGGATGGCCTCTCCAGTTGGTGCGAAGGCCATAACCCTCAAGCAAGCCGTCATAATCGGTGGGGTCTTGGATTTCGTCGGGGCGACCTTTATAGGCTCCCATGTGACCGAGACCATAAGAAAGGGCATAGTGGAGCCCTCAGCCATCCAGGACCCGAGGGTCATGTCCCTGGGGCTCCTCGCAGCTCTGCTGGCTGCCGGGCTATGGGTCTTCATCTCCTCCTGGAAGCAAATCCCGGTTTCCACAACCCACTCCATAGTGGGCTCCATGGTGGGCTTTGGGATAGCTGCGTCGGGTTTTTCCTCCATTCGCTGGTGGGCTTTAGGGGGTATCGTGCTCTCTTGGATAGTCTCGCCTTTTTTCGCATGCGCTTTGGGTTATGGGATTTTCGAGCTCATAAGGAGAAAGGTCCTCGCAGGACCCAATATAGTGAGAAGGGGAGTCATGTTGGGGCCCTTCTTCGTGGGGGTGACCCTTTTCATCATTTTTTGCTCCATGCTCCTCGACACTCCCTTGGGGAATCGTCTGGGGCTCTCACCAGCTTACAGGACAGGTCTCTCCCTCCTGATCTCCCTGGCCTTGGCCCTTCTTTCCCGCACATGGCTCACGAGGCTTTTGAAGAGGAGATCGCATGAGGGAGTGGAGGAGGTATTTCGCAGGCTCCAGATCCTCACTGCCTGTTACGTCTCCGTAGCCCACGGCGCCAATGACGTGGCCAATGCCATAGGCCCGGTTGCTGGGATATACATCATTTACAAGACAGGGGCCATGAGTCCTCAGGCGCCGGTCCCCATGTTCCTTCTAGCCTTTGGGGGACTTTTCATAGCCATTGGCTGCTTCACATGGGGTTACAGGGTGATCGAGACCCTGGGGCACCAGGTCACCGAGCTGACCAATACCAGGGGATTTTCCGTGGACTTCGGGGTCGCCACTTCTGTGCTTCTCGCATCCAAGCTCGGGCTTCCGGTTTCCACAACACATGCGGCAGTGGGGGCTGTAGTGGGGGTGGGACTCGCAAGGGGAATCTCGGCTGTGGACTTCAGACTCGTGGGCAAGATATGCTTTTTCTGGTTGATAACATTGCCCATTTCAGCGATCTCCTGTATGATCATTTTTGCCGTTTTGGAGGGGATTTTTCTCTGAGACCCGTGGCTTGGAGGATTTGATGCGATCGCCCTTTGTCCACCTTTTCAGGGAATCGCCCTTCGTCAAGCTCCTCAAACATGCGGAGATAGTGCAAGAGGGCGGAGTCTTGTTCAGAAAGGCCATGATCTGTTACCTCGATGGGGCCTGCACCGAGTTCGAGGCCTTCCACATGGACGTGACGAAAATGGAACACGAAGCCGACTGGCTCAAGAGGAACATAAGGGGGCATCTGCCGAGGGGGCTCATGATGCCCGTGGACAAGTTCCAATTTCTCCTCTACTTGAGGGAGCAGGACAAGGCCCTGGATTCGGTTCAGGATGCGTTGCATTGGCTCTCTTTCCGTAATACGGTTGTGCCCGACGAGCTCGTGGACGACCTTCTTCTCCTCGTTGACAAGGCTGTGGATTCCCTCAATCAGCTTCCCCTGATGGTCAAGAGGGCCACGGTTTATCTCCGATCCTTCTCGGACAAGGACAGACAACAGGTAAAAGAGGTGATAAAGGCCCTGAGGCTCAAGGAGTCAGAGAGCGACACCATCGAGAGGAAGCTCAAAAGCGATATTTTCAGTCTCGCCTCAGTGGATGCAATAACGGTGTTTCACCTCATAAGGCTCGTGGAGTACATAGGCGATATAAGCAACCATGCCGAAAACGCAGGCGATGTGATGAGGGCCATGATAGCACGCTAGCCTCCTTCACCCTCGGCATCAGTAGCTAGCCATTTTTGAGCCAATGGGGACAAGACCTGAGCCAAGAGCGTTCTCCCTAGGAGCGATCCACAATCTTCTCCATTTCCCCCTCGTCACCCTCGATCCTTCTCACATCCCCATCTTGAGGGAAAAGGAGGGCTTCCATTCTTCGGGACAGTTCCTCCAGGCCTTCTCCCGTGAGAGCTGATATGGCAACCGAGGGATATTTCCATGACATGGCCGATACCATTGAGGGCTCCACCAGGTCTATCTTGTTGAACACGAGCAGCTCGGGTTTGCCATCGAGCCCCATCTCTTCCAGGATATGCCTCACTGACCTTATCTGCTCCTCCACATATGGGTTTGAGATGTCAGCGACATGGAGGAGGATCCTCGCGTCCTCGAGCTCTTCCAGGGTGGAGCGGAAGGCATTTACCAGATCCTTGGGCAGATCCTGGATGAAGCCAACGGTATCCGTGATTATCACGTCTCTTTCCCTGGGAAACCTGAGCCTTCTGGTTGCGGGGTCCAGGGTGGCGAAGAGTTTGTCCTCGACTCTCACCTGGCTTCGGGTCAAGGCATTCAGGAGGGTTGACTTCCCGGCATTGGTGTATCCCACTATGCTCACAATGGGAAGCTCGCTCCTCGTCCTCCTGGCCCTTCTCTGCATTCTCGCTTTCCTTATCTCCTCGAGTTCCCTCTCTAGCCTGGCTATCCTGTCCCTGACTCTTCTTCTGTCTATCTCGAGCTTGGTTTCCCCGGGCCCCCTCAGGCCTATTCCTCCCCTCAATCTCGAAAGGGCAGTGCCCTTCCCCACCAACCTCGGCAAGAGGTATTTGAGCTGTGCTAGCTCGACCTGTATCTTCCCGTCCCGGCTGTGGGCATGCTGGGCGAAGATGTCCAAAATGAGCTGGGTCCTGTCCAGGATCTTCTGGTCAGTGACATTGGCCAAATTCTTCAACTGAACAGGTGTTAGATCCCTGTCGAAGAGAATGAGCTCTGCGCCCAATTGTTTGCTCTTCACAATGAGCTCCTCGAGTTTCCCTTTCCCCAGCACGAATCTCGGATCCGGCTCTGGCCTTATTTGGACCACTTGATCCAATACCCTCAGACCGCTTGAGCGGGCGAGTTCCCTGAGTTCCTCCATGGATCTCTTTGCCTTGGGCCCAGACGTACTGTACACCCCGACCAGGATCGCCCTCTCGCCCTTTCCGTCCACATCCCTGGATCTCAGCACCTTGGAGAATTCGTCCTCGAGACCCTCTACCAGGGAAAGGGCATCCACATCCAGGCGCGATGGATTCTCCGCCTCCAAGAAGGCCCACTGCTGCCCCCGGGGATTGGGTGGAAGGAGGTGGGCCACCTGGATCCTTTCAACCTGACCATCCTTGCCCACTTGGATCTGAGCCACCATGTCCAGCCTCAGATGGGCTAGATCCGTTAGGTCGTCCTGTGTGAGGGGCTCTCCGCGGAGGTGCGTGTGGACGAGCCTGACACCCAGAAGCCTCGTGGGAGCACTTCTCACGTCCTCGAGAGGTGGGATCTCTATCTTGTGATCGTCCCCCACGAGGACAAGAAAGACCGATCCTTTTCTGTCGAGAAGGAGCGCTACTTGTCTTCCTATTTCCCACGATATCTCGGCCAGTTGCCTGGCAAGTTCAGGACTCACTACTTGATGAGGGGACACCCTCCTGTGATAGAGCCTCTGAAGCCTTCTGTGCTGCGATGGTTTTAGGCCTTGGAGATGTCCGTGGACTCTGGGAATGGTTACCTCCCCTTGCCTTTCACTTGGGCTCCATCCAGGATCTCGAGGATCTCCAGGTGATCGTCCAGGAGGTATCTCGCCTCGAGAGAAGGATTCCTGTAAGATGCGAAGTCCACTCCGGCCCTCTGGGCCACGAGCCTGTCCACTTCCGAGTCTCCCACGTAAAGGGCCTCAGGTGGGCAAAGGGCGAAATGGTCGAGAATCCTCTGGATGCATTCTGGATCGGGCTTGGGATGCTTGACATCAAGACTAGTGACCACGAGATCGAAGAGCCCCTCAAGGCCATGCTCACGAATGACCAGAGGCATGGTGATTCCCCTGTTTGTGGCAACGGCAGTCCGGCATCTGCTCTTGAGTGCCTGGAGCACCTCTCTCACATGGGGCTCCATCTTCATGAGGGGCACAAATGGCGTGTAATCCATGGACAACCTGTACTTCTGAGCCTCCTCTTTTCTCGGGTGATCTTTGAAGAGAAAGTCTATGGCCTGCTCGGCAGTGCTAGCGTGAACGAACTCGAGCTCCTCTGACCCCATGGGTGGAAGCCCGAACCTCTCCAGTATGTGGTTGTAAAAGGCCCTATTGGACTCCCTCGAGTCGAAAAGCACCCCATCGCAGTCATAGATGATCGCCTTGTACCTGGCCAAAGAATACCTCCTTCTGATAGACTAACCCAAACACCCACGGTATCTCAAGGTGCGTTGGCATCGCAGCCAGAGGGCAACGGGGCTGTCGACCCATAAGCCTCTTGCCTGTTTTTGAAGGAGTGGCTTTACTGGAGATCGAACGCCTCACCGAGGAGATTGACGGGTCCTCTCGGAAAGAAAGGGGGTGAGAGGGATTGGGGTCAGGAGAGTTTCGAGAAGACCGTGGCCAGGATGAAAGCTTCAAAGGCGGAGGTCATGAAGCGACAAATGGATCTTCTCGAGGAGAAGTATGACCTGAGCAACAGGCCAGCTCCCGGAGTTACCATGTCTAGGGGTAAGCCCGTTCAGGAAGGGCTGAGAGCACACTCGAAGGGCTCAGACTCCTTGTGACCCCCTTCCCTCAGCAGCAGTTCAATCAGACCGAGGACAGGAGGTCGGAGAAGCCCAGCCGAGGGGTGGCCTGCTTTGACTGCCATGCCAATGGCCACACCAATGCAGCCACTCACTTCGTGGGGGACATAAGGCCTCAGGAGTTTCGTCATAGGATAGACACTCCCAGTTCGAGAGGAGTCAATGTTCAGAGGCTATTCGGATCCCAAAGGGCCTTGAAATCCGTCGAGGACTTCACAGAGTTCGAGCAGAGGGCCGCTTATTTCGACGGGGATCCAGTGATCGCTACCAAAAAGGGCGTCAACATCCTGGAGCGAGGAAGCCAGGTGCACTTCATGGCTGAATTTCAAGCATTGCTCGATTTCCCCCCGGCCCCAAAGCTCAACATATATGGCAAGCTGGACCCCTCCAAGGCAACCCCCGAAGAGTTGAGGGGGCAGGAGATCTTCTTCGGAAAGGCCCAGTGTGGGGTATGCCACCCTGCCCCGTACTACACGGATAACATGATGCACAATCTGAGGACGGAGAGATTTTACAAGCCCCAGATGGTCAACGGTAGAATGGCAGTGGCGGACGGGCCCATAAAGACCTTCACCCTGAGGGGCATCAAGGACTCTCCTCCCTATTTGCACGACGGAAGGCTCCTGACCTTGGAGGACACGGTGGAATTTTTCAACCTTGTCCAGGGCCTCAGGCGTTTTCCCAAAACGCCCTTGACAAAGGGCTGGGACCGTTTTATCGTATTGGTATCTGAGACGTTGTCACAAATAGCGAAAAATCCTGGCCCAGGGGTTCACTGGCGCAGGGCCTTGTTGGAGCGGGAGCTGGATTCGATGGCAGCGGGTGCAGATGGGGCAGAGAGGGTCACATCCATCGTAGCTGAAGCAGTGTTGGCCGTAGGGGAATGGCTCCATGAGGGATGGATAGAGGCTCCTCGAGGCCTTGAGGCATTGGAAGGGGCCAAAGTGGATGTGATCCGAGACTGGTATGGCCCCCACTGGATAGTTCGCCTCACCATGGATGACCCTCCCTGGTTTGGAGATAGCATCGTGGTTGAGGTGGAGGAGCTCGAAGGGGGGAGGTTCCAGTGCACCATCCCATGTCCCTCGGATTTTCATAGGACCAACATAGAGTGCTGTCACAGACAAGGAGAAACTCCCCCCGGTCACTGGTCTCTGAACCATTCTCCAAGGCCCAAAAAGGGCTTTTCCCTGGCCTCTCATGAGGAGGAGCCGAGACTTCATGTGGTCTCCTCTCAGGGGAGCAGGGTGGCTCAATCGTCTCCGTCCCTTTTCTTCCTGGACAGGCCGAGGGATCTAGGCTGGGCGGATTCGAGACATTGGATGGAGGAAGAGTGATGATGGAGTTTCGCATACACGGCAGAGGTGGCCAAGGTGCTGTGACAACGGCTGAGCTTCTGGCCTTGGCAGCGATAGGAGAGGGAAAGTTCGCCCAGGCCTTCCCCAGCTTCGGACCCGAGCGTCGCGGAGCTCCAGTCATGGCCTTCTCGAGAATCTCCGAGGGGCCCATAAGGATCAGATCCAGGGTATACGAGCCGGATGTGGTTGTGGTCCTGGATCAGTCCCTTCTTGATCTTGTCCAGGTGGAAGAGGGCCTCAAGGAGGAAGGAATTGTCGTCGCCAATTTTTCGGGTGATCCCTCAAGATTTCTCTCGAGGCTCAGGGGCAAACAAAAGTTCTACTATGTGGATGCCAACTCCATAGCAGCCCAGGTTCTGGGCCGTCCCATAACCAATACCACTATGATCGGCGCCCTCGTCAAGGCAACAGGGATCCTTACCTTGGAGAGCTTCGAAGGGCCAGTTAAGGAGAGATTTGGGAGACTAGCGGAGAGGAATCTCGAGGCCATGCGCCGCGCCTTCGAAGCTGTGAAGGGGAACTCTAGGAAGTAGACGATCGCAGGGGGGTAACCCAATGGCAAAGCCCATCACACAGATACTCTGGACGGAGCTCGAGCCCGGATGCGTCATCGTTGAACCGGGAAACGCAAGGGAGTACCGCACTGGGGACTGGCGCACCATGGGACACCCAAAAGTGGACACAGAGAGGTGTGTCAAGTGCGCCCAGTGCTACATATTTTGTCCCGATGCGGCGATCGAGCGAACCCAAGAGGGCTATTTTCTGCCCAACCTTTACTATTGCAAAGGCTGCGGGATATGCGCCCATGAGTGTCCAGTAAAGTGCATAGAGATGGTCCCGGAAGGAGAATGAGTCATGGGCAAGAGAGTGGGAATGGAAGTTTCCATCGCAATAGCCGAGGCCGCCTGCCAGGCGAATGTGGATGTGGTAGCCGCCTATCCCATAACACCCCAGACCCACATCGTGGAGCACCTCTCGGAGCTCGTGGCAGATGGGCACCTGGATGCCGAGTTCGTGCCAGTGGAATCCGAGCACTCGGCCATGAGCGTCTGCATTGGCTCATCGGCAGCAGGGGCTCGCACCTTCACGTCGACCAGTTCCCAGGGTCTTGCCCTGATGAACGAGGTGGTGTACATAGCATCTTCCCTCAGGCTCCCCATAGTCATGGTCGTCGCCAATAGGAGCCTCAGTGCTCCATTGAGCATATGGAACGATCACTCAGATGCCATGAGCGTGAGGGACACTGGCTGGATCCAAGTCTTCATGGAAAACGGCCAGGAGGCTTACGACCACGTGTTCTGGGCATATAGGGTGGGAGAGGACAGGAGGGTTCTCACCCCGGTCATGATCCACATAGATGGCTTCATCTTGAGCCACATGGTGGAGTCGCTTGAGCTTGTGGACGACGAGATTGTGAAGAAATACCTGCCTCCTTTCGAACCCATCCACAGGCTCCACCCAGACAAGCCAGTCACCATGGGGGCCTTCGCTCTCCCAGAGCTGTACACTGAGGCCAAAAAGGCCCAAGATGAGGCCCTCAAGGCTTCCTGGCCCGTAATTCTTCAGGGATGGAAGGAGTGGGGCGATCTCACAGGAAGGTATTACAGGCCTGTTGAGACTTACAATCTCGATGGGGCCGAAGTCGCCCTCGTGACGATGGGGTCCATGGGTGAGACCGCCTGTGAGGCAGCGGACAGGATGAGGGCCCAAGGGAAAAGGGTTGGAGTTGTGAAGATAAGGCTCTGGAGACCCTTCCCCTTCCAGGAGATTCGGAAGGCTTTGCAAGGGGTGAAGGTGGCAGTTGTCTTCGACAGGTGCATCTCTTTCGGAGGCCAGGGAGGGCCTGTGGCATCGGAGGTGAGGGCAGCCCTCTACGGCGAGTCTCCCAGACCCAGGGTGGTCAACTTCATAGGGGGTCTTGCAGGAAGGGATGTCTCCCCGGGGGATTTCCAGAACATGGTCCAAGAGGCCCTGAGCCGAGAAGACGACAGGCAAGAGAATTACAAGATCTACGGCGTTAGGGAATAACCGTCAGCGAGGAGAAGGCCATGAGCGAGATTAAAGCCTTCGGGCCAAAGAACCTACCCCTTGAGGAGTTCTTCGCACCGGGACACAGGGCATGCCAGGGGTGCGCTGAGGTCCTGGCTTTGAGGCTTGCCTTAAAGGCCCTTGGAAAGGATACCATAGTGGCCAATGCAACGGGTTGTATGGAGATCATCTCCACTCCTCTGCCCACAACATCTTGGATGGTCCCGTACATTCATGTGGGCTTCGAGAACGCTGCGGCTGTCTGCTCGGGAATAGAGGCTGGCCTCAAGGCACTCATGCGCAAGGCCAGGCTTCCGAGAAAGGAGATACATTGCGTGGCAGTGGCCGGAGATGGAGGCACTGCCGACATAGGCCTTCAGGCCCTGTCAGGTGCCCTCGAGAGGGGACACGACATGGTTTACATCTGTCTCGACAACGAGGCTTACATGAACACGGGAATACAGCGCTCCTCTTCCACCCCGTACGGGGCAATGACCACCACGTCTCCCCCCGGCCGGTTGTCGTTCGGCCAATCCACCCAGAAAAAAAATGTGGCCGAGATAGCCGTGGCTCACGGCATCCCTTATGTGGCCACAGCCTGCCCTAGTTACCCCTGGGACCTTATGAAAAAGGTCCAGAAGGCCGCCCTGGTGCAAGGGCCGGCCTATGTCCACATCCTCTCCGTTTGCCCCACGGGGTGGAGGAGCCAACCAGAGGAATCCATAGAGCTGGGGAAGCTTGCCGTGGCGAGCAGGATCTTTCCTCTCTATGAGGTGGAAAATGGCCAGTATAGGTTCGTGCCCAAGCCACCCAAGAAGATACCCGTATCCGAGTACCTCAAGAGGCAAGGTAGGTTCCGCCATCTCACCGATTCCATGATAGAGGAGATTCAGCGGAACGTGGACGAGCAGTTCAGGAGGCTAGAGGCGAAAGTGAGAATCTCCCAGGAGGCCTCCAGCCAGGAGCCCCAGGAGTGAAGATAGCGGGAAGGCGGCCCCATGCCCCTTCCCGCAATTCCCTTCTTGTTCCGCATTGTTCGGCCCGAGGGGACAATGCGGGCTATATCGAGGAACAAGCCAGGTAGCCCCTCACTCCGAGGAAAAAGATCGACCATTGACCTTTTCCCCAAGAAGGGGCAATTTGCAATAAAGGGCCCTTTTAGGGCTCGGATTCCCTTTGAGGAGGAGCTCAGATGCACTTCATAACCTTTTCCAGGAGGTACGGAACGGGAGGGAGTGAGATTGCCAGAAAGGTGGCGGAGAAATTGGGCTACAAGCTCTATGACACGGATGCCCTGGAGCACAAGGCAGGGGAGCTCGGATTCAAGGCCGAGATCCTCGAGGTGGGGGAAAGACCTCCCTCCTTTTTCCAGAGGATCTTCTCCTCCAAGCCCACAATAAGCCTGGAGAGGCTCCACTCCATTGTCTACGAGCTCGCAAAGCAGGGGGATGCCGTTTTCCTCGGCTGGGGGAGCCACATGCTCCTCAAATCCTTCGACTGCGCCCTTCATGTGAGGATCATCGCATCCAAGGAGAAGCGCATCGAGAACTTGGTAAAAAGGGGACTCTCACCGGATGATGCCCGAAGGATCATAGAAAAGGCTGACCACGACAGGGAAGCCTTCCTGAAATTCGCCTTCGGGATCGACTGGGATGACCCAGACCTCTACGATATTGTGCTCAACATGGACAAACTGAGTGCGGACACGGCCGTGGATATCGTTGTGAAGATGGCCCAGTCAGCGGAGATAAAGGCCTGTTCAGTAGATGCCATGAGGCGCATAGAGGCCCTCGCCCTCCAGAGCCGAGCCGAGGCAGCCCTCATGGAGGCTGGCCTGGCCCACGGCCATACCCTTTCGGTCTCCGTGAACATCCCGGAGCCGGGTGTAGTGGAGGTCACAGGATTCGTGGAGGACCAAAAGGCAATTGAAGAAGTGGAGCAAGCCCTGAAGGCTGTCCCCGGGGTGAACAGGGTCCTGAACAGACTGAGGATAATGCCCACGACCAGATACGCCTGATCCCAACCCCAAAAACAACCAGGGCCGGGACACTCTGTTCACCCCTCTCCCGGCCCGGATCCAGGCCTCAATCGCCTGTTGCGAGAAGCCTCATGTGGAAATCGAGAGCCTGGGATTTCCGGATCCATCAGGATTTCCTCCAATGTGCCCTGGTCATGGGGACTCGACCCCAGAGGGTGTGGGCTTTGAGACTCGTACGGGGGTTGGGGTTCACTCGAAGATATGGCCTTCCCTTATCCCCATCTCCGAGGCCACTTGCCCGGCATCCACTTTGGGTCCACCTTCGACCCTCACCTTCGTCACGAGAATGCTTCCACCAGGGGCCCATACCCTGATCCCCCTCTCCTCGATCCCAATTATCTCCCCTGGCCTCCGCTCCTCCTCGCCCCTCTCTTCCAGCCTCGCTCCGTAGAACTGGAATTTTCTCCCCCCGAGAATGCTCCATGCCCCTGGCTGGGGATCGCATCCACGGATCAGGTTGTAAACCACCCTAGCGGGCTTGTTCCAGTCCACCCTCGCTTGGCTTTCGTCGCAAGGGGGCTCATAGGTGGCTTGGGTCTCGTCCTGGTAGATCCTCGGGGCCTTTCCCTCCTTTACCAGGTCCAAGGCCTCCATGAGGGCCTCAACCCCCAGGGGAAAGAGCTTGTTGAAATAGAGGGATCCTGTGGTATCGTCCGGGGATATCTCCACTTCCTTCTGCAAGAGGATGGGCCCTGTGTCTATCCCCTCGTCCACCCAAAATATGGTGAGCCCTGTCTTCTCCTCTCCCTGGATCACTGCCCAATTTATGGCGCTTCTCCCCCTGTGCTTGGGAAGAAGGGATGGATGGTATTGGATGGAGCCGTACTTGGGATAGTTGAGGATCTTCCCCGGGATGATCTGTGTCACGAAGGCCAGCATGTTGAGTTCAGGCTCCAGAGCCTTGTATTCCTCGAAGACCTCTGGCGCCTTCAAACTCCTGGGCTGAAAGACCGGTATTGAAGCCCCGAGGGCCAGTTCCTTCAAGGGATTTTTGCCACCAGGTGGATCTGGTGGAGTGTAGAGGGCCACCACCTTCTCGCCCCTTTCCAAAAGCCTCTTCAGGACCTCTTCTCCGAATGCAGCCTGAGCAAATAGCACTATCCGCATGAGCGCCTCCGAGCCCAACCTACCTGGACTTGATCTTCACTTCGGGGTTCAACTCCAGGATCCTCTTTATGATCTCCCTGAGAGTCTCATTGGTGAGGGAACAGAAGATATAGGCCTTCTCCCTCTCCAGCTTGAATCTCATGAAGCCCCACGGTAAAAAAGGAGGCTCCACCTGTTTTATGTCAGCGGGGCTCAGGAGGAGCACCCTTCTGAAGCTTTTGAGGTTGAGGACCCCATCGGAGTCGAGCTCTGCCCTGTAGGAGATCCCGAGGGAGAAGTACCAGGTGAAGCCCAGGACAAAGGCTATCATCCCCAGCAAGAGAAAGTCCCCCGCTGGGCCCTCTTGCCCCTTCGCCCAGATAAAGCCAATGGAGACACACGTCCACAAGAGGAGAAAGACGTAGAAACCCCATACCGCCACTTGAGGAACCGAATAGGAGAGGACTCTCCCCTTCTCCCTTGGACCCCGATTTCGCTCCCTCAAACCCCTATGGACCTCCTCCCACTAGCCCCTGTAAAACGTCCTTGGAACCCACATGATTATGTCAGGAAAGATCATGCAGAGGACGAGTCCTATGAACTGCAAGACCAGAAAGGCCCCAGCCCCTTTCCATATATCGGTGGTTGTGATCTCCTTGGGGGCAACCCCCTTGAGGTAGAAAAGGGCGTAGCCGAATGGGGGGGTGAGAAAGGACATCTGTAGATTGACGGCGAAGAGCACCCCGAACCATATGGGATCGAACCCGAGTTTTCTGATTATGGGCCCGAAGAGGGGAACACATAGCATGATTATCCCGACCCAGTCTATGAAGGCCCCGAGGAAGATGAGGATGAGCTGCATGATCCACATTATGACCCACCTATCCAAGCCAGAGCCCACGAGAAGCTGGGTCACAAATGCACCGCCTCCTGCCATTATGTAGAAGGCCACGAATATGTTGGCCCCGAACATGGTCCAGAGGACCATGGCACTCGACCTGAGGGTGTTTTCGCAGGCCTCGACCACACCCTTCCACTTGAGCTTCCCCTGAAGGGACGTTATGACTATCGCCCCCAGAGCTCCACATCCTGCTGCCTCTGTGGGAGCTGCTATTCCTAGCCATATGGTCCCGAGGACAAGGAAGACGAGCACCCCAGCCGGAAGCAGTGGGAACATGAGCTTTACCCTTGCTCCCAGGGGAAGCCTCTCCTCCTTGGGTATGGGTGGGCCCATGATGGGATTCATGTAACAGCGAAAAGTGATGTACGCTATGTACAACCCCGCCAAGAGGAACCCGGGCAAAAAGGCACCCGCGTATAGCTGACCAATGGAGGAGTTGTCCACCATCCCGTAAACTATGAGCATGACGCTTGGGGGGATGAGGATTCCCAGGGTCCCACCTGCGAGAATGCTCCCAGTTGCGAGAAACTTGTCGTATCGCCTCTTGAGCATCTCTGGGAGGGCTATGACCCCCATTGTCACCTCGCTCGCTCCTATCACCCCCACCATGGCAGCCATCATGGTGCATGCCATTACAGAGGCCGTCGCAACTCCCCCTTTTAGGCCTCCGAACCATTGGTAGACGCCTTGAGGAATCCCCTCCTCGATGCCTTCTTCTCCACCCCTTCCACCTTTTCCTTCTTCTCTTCCTTCTCGCTCATGGGCCCCTCCTTTTTTATTGGGTCTTGCAAATGATCCTCGCCTTGGTCTTTCCGGGACCTGAAAGACCTATCCTACCCTTTCTTCGCGAACCCGGGAGGAGTTCCTCCCGGCTTACTTCCACAAGAGCCCATCACGAGCTCCTTCCCCTCAGTGATGGGGGCCTTTCTCGTAATCTTCCTTGAGAACGTTCTCCCAACCCTTTATGCAACCATAGATCACGAACCCAACGACCCCGAACACTATGGCTGCGACTATAAAGAGTGTGGTATTGTAAGGGATGGTGAACATCGTGGTTCCCATCTTGGACCTCCTCCAGGCTCCCTTCGCGCAACTTCACTCCAGTTTTTAACAGGACCCGAGCACCATGTCAATTGAGGACCATGTCACACTATATGTGACAATGTCGCGCCTATTTTAACCATATCCTCTTCCCCGTGTCAAGCACTTTTTTGGGACCTTTACAAGCCCCTTCTCCCTCAGGGATAAATCTCCTTTGCGCCAATCCCCCAGGCCAAAGGAGAAAGGTCCCTCTCCGTGAAGGTGGGATCTCCACCAATTAGACGGAACCCGAGCGAATGAGTTTCTTCAGGAACTGGCGATCCCTCATGTGAAACTCGGAAACCCAGGGGGAGACCAGGGAGGATCGCGTGGGTTTTCCAGTAAATGCCTTTTGCCTCATCGAGGGTTTCGCCCCTTGAGCTGGCCATTTTCCACCAGTGTAATCCCATGAACCTGGAGGCTATTGTGGTGGGTCCTTCTGCGGTATAAAATCCCATGACTCTCGAATGCTCCCAAAGACCTCTCAGGAGGAGGAAGGCCTCATGGCTTACGAGACAATACTGTTGGATCATAGGGAAAGGGTTGTCCATCTCACCTTGAACAGACCCGAAAGGCTCAATGCCATAAGCCCCAAACTCCTCCAGGAACTATCCTCTGCCCTCGACGAGATAAGTCGCATGGCTCAAGTGAGGGTTGTCATCTTGGCTGGTGCAGGAAGGGCATTCTCCTCAGGCACGGACCTCCAAGCCCTGGCCGGAGAGGGACTGGAGAGGCTTCCCTCGGCCTTTCGCTACCAGCTCAAGATGATGCAAGAGGCCCTGACGAGGATAACCACCCTCGAGAAGCCGGTCCTGGCCAAGGTACACGGTTACGCACTGGGGGCTGCAATGGAGCTGGCCCTCGCGTGCGATTTCAGGATCTCCACCGAGGATGCTCGATGGGGCCTCCCCGAGGTCCTCTATTCCATAGTGCCAGACCTAGGAGGCACCCAGAGGCTCGTGAGACTCGTGGGAGTGGGAAAGGCCAAGGAGCTCGTGATGCTAGGGAGAACCATAGATGGGGCTGAGGCCCAAAGGCTCGGGATAGTGAACAGGGCTGTCTCCCCTGAGCGTCTGGATGAGGAAGTTTATGCCTGGGTGGAAGAGATATTGAGGCTTCCTCCCCTGGGTGTGGGCTTGGCCAAGAAAACCGTTGATTCGGCAGCCGACTCGTCCATCCAAACCTCCCTGGAGTTCACAGCCCAGGTGCAAGGAGCCCTGATCTCGAGCAAGGATTTCTCCGAGGCCGTGATGGCCAAGCTCCAGAAAAGAGAACCCGTTTTCGTGGGAAAGTGAGGGCTTGCGAGGGATGAAAGCGGACTTCTCCCCCATCTTCTCTCCCCAAACCGTGGCCGTCATAGGGGCGAGCGAGGACAAAAGGAAGCTCGGATTCCACGTGATGAAGAGCCTTCTAGAGGGTGGATTTGGCGGAACCGTCTTCCCTGTCAATCCCAGTAGAAAAGAGGTCATGGGGCTCAGGGCATATCCATCGCTCGAGGGCATAGAGGGAAATGTGGACCTCGCCATCGTGGTAGTGCCCGCCACATCAGTGAAGGAGCAGATCATAGCCTGCAGGAGAAAAGGGGTCAGGGGAATAGTTTTGATCACAGCGGGCTTCAGCGAGATAGACGATCCCAGTGGGGCTGCCCTCCAGGAAGAGATCGGGAGGCTTGCAACCGAAGCTGGCATTCCCATAATCGGGCCCAACACATTCGGCCTCGTCAATCTTCACCACGGCCTCAATGCCTCATTCACACCCGAGTTCTCGCTCCTGAAAAAGGGAGGAGTGACACTCCTCAGCCAAAGTGGGGGGATGTCTCACCTTTTGGCCTTCTTGGCGATGAGGGAGGAGGTGGGCTTCAGCAAGATCGTGGGATTGGGAAATAGGTGCAATGTTGATTTTCACGATATCCTCGCCTGGTTCGTGGATGACAGAGAGACGAGCTGTATAGCTCTCTACCTGGAAGGGGTGGACAGTGCTCGAGCGCTGTGGGGAGAGGCCCTCAGCCTGAGGGGGAAAAAGCCCATTGTGGCTTACAAGTGCGGCAGATCGGACTTGGGTGACCGAGCCAGTAAATCCCACACAGGAAGCCTTGCAGGGGACGCAAATCTTTACAAGGGGGCCATGATCCAGACCGGTATCCTCTGGGTCGAGGACTCCTTGGAGCTCCTCGATGCCTCGAAGGCCCTGGCCTCGTCTGCCCTTCCCAAGGGAGAGAGGGTCGCCATACTTTCCGGACAGGCAGGCCCTGCAATGGCGGCCATGGATGTGTGCTGGGCTTGTGGCCTCAAGGTGGAACCTTTCAAAGGGTCCACTCAGGAGGCGATAGACGAGTTGCTCCCTCCCCTTGCCCTCAGGACAAACCCCGTGGACATGGGCCCTGCTTGGTACGACTCCAAGGCAATAGCGAGGATAGTCGAGACAGCCCTCCTCGCCGAGGAGGTGGATCTGGTCCTCTTGCTCATAATGTTCGCATCGGCAAACTCCCAGGCACCCAGGGGGCTCATGGAGGTCCTCTTCAAGTGGAAAGGAAAGAAGCCTGTTTTGGGATGCATCATGGCCCCCCCAGGCATCTGGGAGGACGAGGTGAGGGAGTTGGAGGCCGAGGGGGCAATGATCAACTTCCCAACTCCCGAGAGAGCGGCCAAGGCAGCCTCATTTCTGTGCCGATGGGCGAGGTTCAGGGACTACGGACACTTGTAGCCCCTTTGCCCTCACCTGGTTGGGCCCACAGTGCCCGTATAGACTTTTGCCACCCGAAGGTCCCCTGTGCCCTCAGTACTCGTCTTCTGGCATGGGGAGATATTCCACGGAGTAAGTGACCTTCCCTTCGGCTATTCTTACCAATGAGGTGTGCCTGCGGAGTGTGTCCTTCTCCAGGGGAAACTTCTCCTCTACGGCCTTGAGAGCATCCGAGAGGAACTGGATCCTCTCGTTTATGCTCATGAGGTTGAAATTGTCAGGCAGGGGGATGCTTATCAGCTCCGGGCCCGACGCGCCCTCATAGTTCAGAAAATTTGCTCTGTTCACTTGGCTCCTCATATCTCAGCTTCCACCTTGCGTTTTTTATAATTCTACCCCACCCCCTCCCCAAATGCAACAAAAAATTGCACCATTCCCTTCATTTTCCTCCGCTCGGCCCCTATCTTCTCCATTTCTCCCAGAAAACCCCTTCTCGGTTTCTCCATGCCCTAGCACCACTCCATCAAGGAGCCGACGCCTCCCATTGGCCTCTTTCGACTATCCTATCCTGCCTTCGGCACTCCTTGCACAACCTCTTTCGGTCCATCTCCCAAAAAGGCAGGCACAAGGCCCATCTGTAGCCACGGCAGGGAACCCGAAATTTCTTGGAAGCTGACAGCAGATCCGTGAATCCGAATTCAAACGATTTTCTTCCCTCCCCTCGACATAGGACCTTTCTGGGACTGCTAACACCTTTTTCCTGTGGTCGTCCTCTTGTACTGACGGGCGAGTTCTCTGTGGGATATACTTGATCTGGCAAAAAAGGCTCGAATGGTCTCGAGAAGCCCACAGTGCGGCCTCGAGCTCCATAGCCCGACTTGCCATAGGATTGAAATGTGAAAGCCCAAGGGAGGCAAAAATTTTGAAGGTTCCACTCGTTGATCTCGCCATCCAGCATCGGGAATTGGAGAAAGAACTTGTCAAGGTCTTCAGGGCGGCGCTTCGCAGCGGCATCTTTGTGGATGGGGCTGAGGTCGCGGCCTTCGAGGAGGAATTTGCCGAGTTTTGCGGTGCCAAATACTCTGTGGGAGTTTCCAGCGGGACAGATGCCCTTCGCTTCGCCCTGCTCGCCTCTGGCATAGGGCCTGGAGACGAGGTGATAACTGTCCCCTTCACCTTCATCGCCACAGCCGAGGCCATAAGTCAGGTCGGTGCCCGGCCAGTATTCGTGGATGTGGAAGAAAAAAGTCGCACCATGGATCCCCAAAAGCTCGAGGAGTATCTCTCTAAGAGAAAAAGGGACAAAAGGGGAGGGACTGTACCCAAGGCCATTGTGCCAGTCCACCTATATGGCCATCCAGCGGACATGGATTCCATTATGGACATAGCCCAAAGGCACGGGCTTTTGGTGATCGAGGATGCTTGTCAGGCCCACGGGGCCCTGTACCTTTCCAGAAAGCTCTCGCCGGGATGGAAGAGAGGCGAGCAGAGGGGGGGAGGATCGAGGACCGAGCCTTCCCAGGAGAAGGAGGGCTCGGCAGATGGTATGTGGCTTCCTTGCGGGAGCATGGGGCTCGCAGCCGCCTTCAGCTTTTACCCCAGTAAAAACCTCGGTGCCTGTGGGGAAGCGGGGGCCGTAGTCACTCAGGACCAAGATATCGCAGAGAAGGTGAGGATGCTTCGAGACCACGGCCAGACGAGGAAATACCGTCATGAGGTGGAAGGATACAATGGAAGATTGGATGCGATACAAGCTGGTATCCTGAGGGTGAAGCTCAAGCGCCTACCCCACTGGAATGCCAAGAGGCGCGAGAGGGCAAAGAGGTACAACGAATTGCTTTCAGGCCTCGAGCCCTTGATTTTGCCAAATGAAGCCCCCTATGCTTTGTCCGTGTACCACCTCTATGTGATAAGGACCGAACAGAGAGACAAGATGGCGGAACACCTCTCCCGCCAGAAGATAGGCTTTGGCATCCACTATCCTCTGCCCCTCCATCTCCAAAGGGCTTATAGACACCTGGGTTATGGAAAAGGGGACTTCCCGGTCTCGGAGAAGCTCGCATCCCAAGTGATCTCTCTGCCTCTCTATCCTGAAATGACCGACAGTGATCAGGAACAAGTGGTGGAGGCAGTGAAGGAGTTTCTCAAGCTCGCTGGGGAGGCGTGAGCTCAGATGACCAGGGATGGGAGCGGCGAGGGGAAAAGCTGAGGTCGGCTCTCTTTGCTGAGACCAAGGACATTAGGGCGAGTGTCGGGGATTCGTAGAATTCCCGGCAGATCTCCTTTGGGAGGAGTCCTCGAGTCAGCACCAATTCCCGTGGAGTCTTCCTGGCCATGAAAATAGAAAGGTGCGAGCTTTTTCCCGAGATATTGATTGTGGAACCCGACCTCTTCCGAGATGAGAGGGGGTTTTTCGTCGAGACATACAGGGTCGAGCGGTACATCGCTTGCGGAATGGGGGCCTCCTTCGTCCAGGACAATCTCTCCTATTCGAGAGAACGTGTCCTCAGGGGACTCCACTATCAGGTGGGGAGGGCCCAGGGAAAGCTCATCTGGGTCGCAAAGGGGGAGATCTTCGATGTGGTCGTGGATGTGAGGAGGAGTTCCCCCACATTCGGTAGGTGGTTCGGGATGAGGCTCAGGGGAGAGAGAGCAACCCAAATCTACATACCAGTAGGATTCGCCCATGGCTTTTGCGTGACAAGTGAAGAGGCAATAGTCTGTTACAAGTGCACGGATTATTACTCCCCGGTCCACGAGAGGGGAATAAGGTGGGATGATCCTGATCTGGGGATAGAGTGGCCTGTCTCTGATCCCATCCTCTCGGAAAAGGATGCACGTTTTCCATTTCTCAAGGACCTGGGGGAGGAAGACCTTTTTCCTTGAAGAGGGACTACCGTGGAGTCGGGAAGAAATCGCTTTCTAGAGGAACTGGCCTCCCAAGGGGGCCTGCCATGGTCTTCCCTCTCAGCTGGGCCCGAAGCCATCTTCCCCTAGAGAAGAGGCCCAGGGATGAACTGGGGACCTGATGGGCCCATCTCCGGGAGATTTCCCATACGAGGCCTTCCTCGAGGGCTTCTTTCAGGAGTTGCCCTTTATCCCATAAGGAATGCGGAGGCTCTCGTGGAGCCTCTCTTCCAGGAGAAAGAGTTTTCCCTCTTGGGTGAGCTGCACAGCCCCCAATTGCTGGAGAAGTCTCAGGGCAGCAGGCTTGTAGTCCCTCGGCTTTGTGAGTCTCTCGAGGAGATTAGGAGGTGTGAGGCCAAGCTCAGCCAATGTCTTGGCGCTCTCTTCACTCAAAGCCCGGGCAGCGTAGAACCTCCCCACGACCTGCTTCATTGCCCTCCTTGTGAGAAGGGCTGGCACGTAGAGCACTATGACCATCGCCAAAGCGAGTAAGGCCAACCCTAACAGAATACCGTTTGCATCCATCCCAGGGGCCCTCCAGTGTCGAGAACTCGGGATTTGAGAAGAGGATAAAATTTTTGGGATCTCGGGTCAACAACAGGATCGGTTTAATGGATGGCAGGTTTCCAGGAACTAGCCGGGGATCAATCCTCGAGGGTCTCTTGGGTGCCCATGACGCACATCTTGTTTATCATATGGGCCTGGAAACCAGCCCCGAACCCATTGTCTATGTTGACCACCGATACCCATGGGACACAGGAGTTGAGCATGGTAAGAAGCGCTGCAATCCCTCCCAAGCTCGCACCGTAACCGACGCTCGTGGGCACAGCTATGACGGGCCTGTCCACAAGGCCTCCCACCACGCTCGCCAGGGCTCCCTCCATGCCGGCTACCACCACAATGGCATTGGAGCTCAGAAGCGACCTCCTCTGAGCCAGGAGTCTGTGGATACCCGCAACCCCCACATCGTATATCCTTACCACATTGCTCCCCATAACCTCGGCTGTCACAGCCGCCTCCTCGGCAATGGGGATGTCTGCTGTGCCGGCACTCACAATGGCAACCTGTCCTACGAGATCCCTGGGCTCTGGCCTCGCCACAACGATCCTGGCCTGTGAATGGTAGACAGCATCTGGGCTCACTCTTTGGATCTCCCTGTAGACCTCTTCCGAGGCCCTCGTTGCCATGACATTGGGAACCCTTTCTATGAGCCTGGCCACAATCTCCCTTATCTGCTCGAGGGTCTTCCCCGGACAATAGACCACTTCCGGGAACCCTTGCCTGAGGACCCTGTGGTGGTCGACCTTTGCAAAACCCAGCTCCTCGAAAGGCAGGTGGCGGATCGCCTCTACGGCCTCATCCAGGGAGAGCTCCCCTCGAGCTACCTCCTCCAGGAGCTCCCTCAGGGCCCTCTCGTCCATTCTCAGAGTCCCTGTTCCTTGAGCTTCTTCACGAGCTCTCTCTGGCTTGGAGAGAGACTGGTGGGCACCTTCACATTGATGCGAACGTAGAGGTCACCCTTTTCCTCGCCCTTCAGGCTCGGAAGGCCGTATCCCTTCACCCTGATCCTAGATCCGGGCTGGGTTCCAGGGGGAACCTTCACACTTAGGGTCTTTCCATCCAGAGTGGGCACCCTCACCTCTGTCCCGAGCACGGCATCTGAGAAGGTTATCTCCTTCTCGATGGTGAGGTCCCTGCCCTCCCTCTGATAAACCGGATGGTCCAGGAGTTGGACATTCAGATAAAGGTCCCCAGGCGGCCCACCGTATGGACCGGGCATGCCCTTTCCCGCAAGCCTCAGTTTCTTGCCATGCTCTATGCCCCTGGGAATCTTCACTGTGAGGGTCTCCATTCGGTCCCCGAGGGGATAAGAGATCCTCCTCTCAGCTCCCCTTGCCACCTCCTCCAATGTCACCTGAAGGGGGATTTCCAGGTCCTGCCCCTTGACCTGATAAGCCCCATAGTCGGGACCTGGCCTCTCGAAGCCGCCGAATTCGAACCCCGAAAAACGGCTTCCCGCCCTCTTGGACTGCCTGCCAAAGGAGAAGCCGAATATCCTGCTGAATATGTCCTCTGTCCCGAAGCCGAGATCCCTGAAGAGATCCCCCACATCGAAGCCTCGGAAGATGTCCTCCTGGGTGAACCTCTGGTGGAAGCCCTCGGCTCCGAACATGTCATACTGCTTTCTCTTCTCGGGGTCGCTCAGGACCGCATAGGCCTCGTTTATCTCCTTGAACCGCTCCTCGGCCGTCTTATCCCCTGGGTTCTTATCGGGATGGTACTTGACGGCGAGCTTCCTGTACGCCTTCTTTATCTCCTCGGCCGTCGCGTTCCTGGGAACACCCAATATCTCGTAGTAGTCCTTCCTGGCCATGACCTTACCTTCCGAATCTCAAGGGCCAGTCGTAACTGGCCTCATCTCAAAATCTTGCATAATATTCCTTTATCATCCGGCTCAGGAACTCTTCTGGTGAGTCCACGGCCTGGGCTGTGAGGATGAACTCATCCTGACCAGTCTTGTCGTGGATGAGCCTCAGGCCCGGCTCGCAATTGTCCAGGAGTTCCTCCAGAAATCGCCTAGGGGGAACCTCTTCCAGGAATGCCTTTTCGGCTATCCTGTCCACGGCCCCCTCATCGAAGGTGACCCTGAGATCGTACTTCTCGTAAAATCGTCTCTCATGAAACCTAATTATCCTCTGGAGCTTGGTCAACTCCTCGAAGGCCTTGGGAATATCGGCCCCACCCCTTATCACGTACTCCGCCAGACAGGCGATCCTCCTCTCGGAGAACGTCTCGCCGAGTCGCCTAGTGTAGTCCTGGGCCCTGGTCCTGATCATCTCGGTTACTATCTTCCTCTCTTCGTCGAGACACCTTTCGAACTGTTCCTTCCAGTAAGGATTGTCGGGGTCTTCCAGGATCCTCTGGAGGGTGCCCTCTGGGTCATCCACGAGTTCCTCTGTCACAGCGAGAAAGGTCACGGTTGTCGAGGGGAGTTTCTTCTCGAATCCCAGAAGCACCTTTTCCACGGAACTCACCAGTCCCCTGGCACCTGTCCGCTCCAGGTGGGCTCTCTCGGCAAGCTTCCTCAAGGCCCCGTCCGAGAATCTTATGTCAATGCCATACGCCTTGAAATCCCTCTTTTTCCCCTGAATTATGGGGCTGTTGGGGTTCCTCAGGATCTGATAAAGGTCGTCCACATCCAGCTTGTCGAAAACCACTATCACTGGGAGCCTTCCCACAAACTCGCTTTCGAACCCATATTCTATGAGATCCTCGGCCTTGACATGTTGGAGATACTCGAAACGATCGTCCTTGGAGCGGATGTCAGCGGTGAATCCGATGCCCTGAGAATTGAGCCTCCTCTTTATTATGTCCTCCAAGCCATAGAAGGCCCCGCTCACTATGAAGAGGATGTTCTTGGTGTTGACCTTCTTTCGCTCCCTCTTTCCCGTCTTTCTGTACTGTTCTATGGCCTCCATGATGGAGATGGGGTCGTGGGGGACCCTCAGGTCCACATCCGTCTCCTCCATTGGCTTGAGAAGCGCCCTCTGGACTCCTGCCCTGGAAACATCGGGACCTATCAGGTGCCCGCTCGAGGCTATCTTATCGATCTCGTCTATGTAGATTATGCCGTACTGGGCGAGCTGAATGTCTCCATCGGCCTCGTGAACCAGGTCCCTCACGAGATCCTCGACGTCTCCTCCCACGTATCCTGTCTCGCTGAACTTGGTGGCATCTCCCTTCACAAAGGGCACCCCTAGCTTCTTGGCTATGAGCTTTATGATGTAAGTCTTGCCGACCCCTGTGGGCCCTATCATCAAGATATTGTTCTTTATGTGCCCCACGCCATCGAATCGGTCCTGGAGCTTGTTTTCCTCCATGTATCTGATCCTGTTGAAATGGGTGCAGATCTTGGTCGCCAGGACCTCCTTGGCCTTCTTCTGCTTCACCACGAACTCGTCCAGGAAGGCCTCCAGCTCCTCCGGCTTCATGTTGAACTGGATCCTGGAGACTCCTTTTGGCTTGTCCTGGCTCGCCCCGTCCCCCTCATCCAACGCGGCTTTGGGCACTAACATGGACACCCCCAGCTTGATCCTGTCGCCGTACTTCTTGGACAAGTATTCGTTGAGCTCCCTTTCCAGTTCCTTCTGGTCAGGAAGCTTGTCTTTGATATCTCCCATAGCCGCTTTCCTCCTCCCTCTGGCCTTTGCTTCTATAGTAACCACCCTCCCATGGACTGGCAAGCTGAGCCACAGGTCAGAACCACTCCTCTTTCCACCTCTCCAAATCCCTGAGAGCCCTCTCCACAATGGCGGCCTTTCGATTCGCTTTGGGCACTGTCTCCCCGAGAGGGGGAAAGAGCCCGAAGTTCACGTTCATGGGCTGAAATCCCACAGGTGAGGCACTCGTTATGTAATGGACCAGGGCCCCTATGGCTGTCGTCTCTGGAGGGACCAGAAGAGGAAGCCCGAGGCACCTTCTCGCCGCATTGAGGCCAGCGAGGAGGCCCATGGCCGTGGACTCCAGGTACCCTTCAACTCCAGTCAATTGACCTGCTATGAATAGCTCAGGCCTCTTTCTCGTCTGCAACGTGGGGAGAAGGGACTTGGGGGCGTTGATGTACGTATTCCGATGGAAGCTGCCCAGACGGTGAAACCTCGCGTTTTGGAGACCAGGGATCATGCGAAATACCCTGAGTTGCTCCCTGTGGGTCAACTTGGTCTGGAAGCCCACCATGTTGTAGAGTTGGCCGAATCTGTCCTCGGGCCTCAGTTGCACTACCGCGTAAGGCCTCTTCCCTGTCCTGGGATCCTTGAGGCCCACAGGCTTCATCGGGCCGAAGGCGAGGGTTTCCTTTCCCCTCTGGGCCATGGCCTCTATGGGCATGCAACCGCCGAAGAATATCTCCTTCTCGAAATCCCTGCTCGGCACTTTTTCCGCTGCTAGGAGCTCCTCCACGAAGGCGTAGTACTGATCCCTGGTCATGGGACAATTGATGTAGTCGTCGCCTCCTTTGCCATATCTCGATCCTTTGAAGGCTATGGTCATGTCTATGGAATCACCTGCGACAATTGGTGCTATGGCATCGTAGAAGTAAAGGCCCTCTGACCCACAAACCTGGCAGAGCTCCTCCGCAAGAGGGCCTTCAGTGAGGGGGCCTGTGGCAATTATCACGGGATCTCCTTCGGGGATCCTCTCCACGTACATCCTCTCTATCCTGACCCTCTGGTCCTTCATCAGGGCCCCAGTCACGAAATCCGAGAAGGCCTCCCTATCCACGGCCAGGGCTCCACCAGCTGGCACCCTTGTGGCATGAGCAGCTCTCATGATCAGCGAATTGAGTCTCCTCAATTCCTCCTTGAGGAGGCCAGAGGCATTCTCGAGAGACTCCGCCTTGAGGGAATTGCTGCAGACGAGCTCTGCCAGGTTCTCGGACCTGTGGGCGGGAGAGAAACGAAAAGGCTTCATCTCCAGAAGGAGCACCTCCACCCCCAGGCTCGAGGCCTGATGCGCTGCCTCACATCCCGCAAGGCCGCCCCCAACAATAGTGACAAAGCCCCTCTCCATGCCTTAGAGAATATCCCCACGGACTCCTCGGTTCAACTTCCAACATTTCCCTGGGGCAGAGTCCCTCACGCAAGGGGCTTTGGCCTACCTCCATCGGGGTTTATGTGCTAGGCTAGGACAATTGGGACTTCAGTCCTGGCCAATTTGGGCAAGAAGCAACATGTGGAGGAAAAGATGAGGAGCAAGAGGATAAAGGAAGGGCTGGAGAGGGCCCCGCACCGATCCCTTCTTCACGCAACGGGTGTGCCCAGGTCGGAGCTAAGCCGTCCCTTTGTGGGAGTAGTGAGCAGCTTCACGGACCTCATCCCAGGCCACAGCGGGATGAGGGACCTGGAGAGGTTTGTGGAGAAAGGGGTGCACTCCGCAGGCGGCTATCCATTCATCTTTTCAGTTCCAGGCATATGTGATGGCATAGCAATGGGCCACAAGGGGATGCATTACTCCCTTCCCTCGAGGGAGCTCATTGCGGACATCATAGAATCAGTCACAGAGGCCCATGCCCTCGATGGGCTCGTGCTCATAACCAACTGCGACAAGATAACACCGGGAATGGTCATGGCTGCAGCTAGACTCGACATACCAGCCATAGTGGTGACTGCTGGCCCCATGTGGTCTGGGAGACACGGGGGGAGAAGACTCTCTCTCGTCTCGGATACATTCGAGGCAGTGGGCCGCTACAAGAGGGGAGAGATAGACGATGTGGAGCTGGAATGTCTCGAGCTCGAGGCATGCCCTGGAGAGGGCTCTTGCCAGGGACTTTATACAGCCAACACCATGGCATGTTTGGTGGAAGCCCTGGGGCTCTCCCTTCCCGGCTGCGCCACGGCAATGGCAGGTAGTGCCAAAAAAAGGAGAATAGCCTTCGAGAGCGGCTCCAGAATAGTTCACCTCATCCAATCGGGAGCCACGGCCCGGAGGTTCATAACCGAGGAGAGTCTGGAGAATGCCATAAGGGTCGACATGGCCCTGGGAGGCTCCACAAACACTGTGCTCCACCTGGTGGCCATAGCCAAAGAGGCGGGATTGGTCCTTCCCCTAGAGGCCTTCGACCGAATAAGCAGGGAGACCCCGCATTTGGTGAGCATGCTCCCTGGGGGAACCCATTTCATGGAGGATCTCGAATGGGCTGGGGGAATCCCAGCTGTGCTCTCCAGATTGCTTCCTTTTCTGCAGGATACCCCAACCGTTTTCGGAACATCCATCATTCAAATAGCTAGGCAGGCCACTGTCTGCGACGAGGAGGTCATAAGGCCTCTCGACCGTCCTTATAGGGAGGAGGGGGGAATAGCAATTCTCAAGGGCAATCTCGCCCCCCATGGCGCAGTGGTGAAACAGTCCGCCGTGAGCCCCAAGGTCCTCACATTTCAGGGAAGGGCCACTGTATACGACTCCGAGGAAGAGGCCATGGATGCCATAATGGCCGGCCTTGTGAGAGATGGTGATGTGGTCGTCATAAGGTACGAGGGGCCAAGAGGAGGGCCAGGGATGAGGGAGATGCTTGCCCCAACTTCCGCCTTGGCTGGGATGGGGCTCGCGGAAAGTGTGGCTTTGGTGACCGATGGCCGCTTCTCCGGGGGTACGAGGGGCCCATGTGTGGGCCATGTTTCCCCAGAGGCTGCAGCGGGAGGGCCCATCGCCTTGGTGGAAGACGGGGATCCCATTCTCATAGACATACCCAGAAGGCGCATAGAGCTCTTGGTGGATGAGATTGTGCTCAATGGGAGAAGGGCCCACTGGCGGCCTCCAGAGCCAAAGATAGCCAAGGGATATCTTGCACGATACGCTTCCATGGTCACATCGGGAAGCACGGGGGCGGTGTTGGAGCTGGGGAGCTGATATCCTCGGAGAGAGAGATCGTGTCCCATCAGGATGGGGAATCCTCCTCGTAGCCACACCCTTCCTTGATGCAGACAAGCTGGTTTTTACCTCTTGAGGACTTGCGGACGAGGAAACTCGCTCCACAGGAGGGGCAGGCCTTGGCAATGGGCCTCTGCCACAGGAGGAATTGACATCCTGGGTAATTGCTGCACGAGAAGAAGATCCTCCCTTTCTTGGATCTCCTCTCCACGATCTTGCCAGAGCACCCCTCAACGGGACAGGGTATTCCGAGGTCCACTGGCGCCTTTCCCTTGCATTTGGGATAGCGTGAGCAGGCAAAGAACCTTCCAAACCTTCCGTTTCTCATTACCATGGGCGAATTGCACTGGGGGCAGGAAGGTGGAGGTAGCTCCTGGGGCTCCTCCCCCTTTGCCTCCTTCAGGGGCTCTGTTGTCCTGCAGGAGGGATACGCGCTGCATGCGAGAAAGGGCCCGAATCTCCCTTCCTTGACCACCATGGGAGACCCACACTTGGGGCAATATCTCCCTTCCTGGGGCTCCTCCTTGAGTCTTTGGGACTCTTCCATGTAAGGCTTGCTGAAAGTGCAACTGGGGTAAGAGGAGCAGGAGAGGAAGGGCCCCCTTTTTCCCATCTTCACCACCAGAGGAGATCCACAGACCTCGCACTCCATCTCCGTTGGCAGGCCTTCCCTCTTGAGATCCTGCATCTCTCTTTGGGCCCTCTCGAAGTCCTCCCTGAAAGAGCGGTAAAACTCCTCCAGGACCTTCAACCTGTCTAGCTCCCCCTCCTCTATCCGATCCAGTTTCTCCTCCATTTCAGCCGTGAATCCCACATCGAGTATCGCGGGAAAGCTCTTGACCAATAGGTCTGTGACCAGAAATCCGAGCTCTGTGGGCCGGAAAGCTCCCCTTTCGACCTTCACGTATCCCCTCTCTTGGATGTTGCTCAGAATTGTGGCGTAAGTGGAAGGCCTCCCAATTCCCCTCTCCTCCAGTTCCTTCACCAGGGTTGCCTCGGTGAAGGGAGGTGGAGGCTGAGTGAAGTGTTGTTGGGGGAGGAGATCCAGTAGCGAGAGGTCTTCACCCCCTTTGAGGGGTGGGAAGAGGGCCTCTTGCTCGGCCCCCTCTCCATCCACTATCGCCCCATAGATGGCTGTGAAGCCAGGGAACACTAGGACCGCTCCAGTTGCCCTGAAAAGGTAAGGGCCCGCTTCCACCTCCACCGTAGTCCTGTCGTAAACAGCAGGCTTCATCTGACTCGCCACGAACCTCTCCCAAATGAGCTTGTACAGGGCATACTGGTCCTTGGTCAGATACTCCTTCACCTCCTCGGGGGTTCTCTCCACAGAGGTTGGCCTTATTGCCTCGTGGGCCTCCTGGGCACCCTTGGCGCTCTTGAACACATTGGGCTTGGAAGGAAGGTAGTCCTCGCCAAAGCTGCCCAGAATGTACTTCCTCACCGCCTCCAAGGCATGGGGGGCAACTCTCACTGAATCCGTGCGCATGTACGTGATGAGGCCCACTGGACCCTCTGGGCCCAGCTCCACCCCTTCGTAGAGCTGCTGGGCCAAGATCATGGTCTTCTTCGCCGAGAACTTGAGACGTCTGTATGCCTCTTGCTGGAGTTTGCTGGTGGTGAAAGGGGCGGGAGGCTTTCGTTTGAGGGGTTTGGTTTCTATGGAGCTGACCCTGAAGGAGAGGCCGCGTATCTCCTCGATGATCTTCTTGGCCTCTTGCTCGTTTGGGATCTTCGCCTTCTGCCCATGAGCCTTGAAGAGTTTGGCCTCGAAAGGAGGCGGCTCTTGTGCTTGGAGTTTGGCTGTTATGGTCCAGTACTCCTCCGGGACAAAGGAATCTATTTCCCTCTGCCTCTCGCACACGAGCCTCACTGCCACGGATTGGACTCTCCCCGCACTCAGCCCCCTTTTCACCTTCTCCCAAAGCATGGGACTTATCTCGTAGCCAACTATCCTATCGAGGATCCGACGAGCCATCTGAGCCTCCACCTTCCTGGGATCCAGATGGGTCGGGTTCTCGAGGGACTTCAAGACAGTCTCCTTGGAGAGATCGTTGAAAAGGGCCCTGTGTATCCTCTTGCCCGGACCATTGACTTCCTCTGCTATGTGCCAGGCGATGGCCTCGCCTTCCCTGTCCGGGTCCGAGGCCAGGTATATATCCGTGGCCTCCTGAGCGGCCTTCTTGATCTCCTTCAAGAACCTGCCCTTTCCCTTGAGGATCTCATAGTGGGGTTTGAAACCATCTTGGACATCCACACCAAGGCGATTCTTGGGAAGGTCTTTGATATGGCCCACTGAGGCCATCACCTTGTATTCTTTCCCCACGTACTTCTGTATGGTCTTGGCCTTGGTGGGAGACTCGACTATTATCAGGCCCTTGGTCATTCCCCGTACCTCTCCACTTCCTTTTTCACCCGTCGCATCTCTGGAACCTCTTTCCCGAAAGCTGCATCACGAGCCCCTTGAGTTCCAGCTGAAGCAAGATGGATGCCGTCTTAGCTGGATTCATGCCGCTTCTCTCAACTAGCTCGTCTATCTGCAGTTCTTGCTCGCCCAGGATGGAGAGGATCCTCGCCTCCTCCTCGCTCAGCTCCACCTTCTCAAGACCTGCCTCGGGTCTTTCAACGATCTCCACCTTCCCCACCATTGGGGCCAACTCTTCCAGGATGTCCTGAGCGCACTCCACGAGTTTCGCTCCCTGTCTTATGAGCCTATTGGTGCCCTTGCTTCTCATGGAGTCCGCATGGCCTGGCACTGCGAAGACCTCCCTTCCTTGCTCGAGGGCGAGCCTCGCTGTTATGAGGGATCCGCTCTGGGGAGCAGCCTCCACTATGGTCACTCCCAGAGAAAGGCCGCTAATTATCCTGTTGCGAGCTGGGAAGTGAACAGCATCCGGCTTGACATCTAGCCCATATTCCGAGACAACAGCTCCCTGCCTCATGATCTTGAAAAAGAGGTCCTTGTTCTCGGATGGGTAAATGACATTCAGGCCCGAGCCCAATACAGCTATGGTCCTTCCCCCTGCGGCCAGGGCCCCCCTGTGGGCTTCCGAGTCTATACCTCGGGCCATTCCGCTCACAATGGTCACCCCAGCGGCCGCAAGCTCCCGAGCCAGCCTATGGGTGAACCTGAGACCCTGCTGGGAGGCGGCCCTGGAGCCCACTATGGCGACAGCCACATCGTCTTGGGGAAGAATCTCTCCTCTCACGAAGAGGACAGGAGGCGGATCGGGTATTGCGGCGAGGAGCCTGGGATACCCTGGCCTTCCTTGAACAAGCATGCGTATCCCTAGCTTGTCCATCCTCTCCAGCTCCCTGAGGATCTCGTCCTTGCCCTGAAACCTCCCTACGGCATCGGCAACGGACGGACCAACTCTCCCCCTCTCCACAAGTTCCTCTCTCGAGGCCTCGAACACAGCCTTGGGGTGACCAAAGCCCTTGATCAACCGAAGGTATGTCACGGGGCCCACCCCTGGAACCCTAGCCAGAGCAAGAAACCAAAATCTCTCGTCCCTGATATCCCACATCCGAGACCCCCGAATCTCAAAGCCAAGGCCCGGTGAAAAGCCCTACAATGAGAAAATTTCTCCCTTTTCCCACCCAAAATTCAAGCCCCAAGGCGGAAATGGTCCTCCGGGGGGCAAGAGGTCCACTTAGGTGCCCAGGCGAGGGGTCCCTCAAGTTCGCCAAAAACACAGGCGAGGGCCTTGTCTCCTTCCGCCCTCGCCTTGAGTCACGGTTCCGCGAGATCTATGAAGCAAAGCCCCGGCTTGGGTTTCGGCCGGGACCCAGGAATCCCTCGACACCTCCACCTTTACACATATCTTCCGGCCTGGATGTAGAGCGGGCCAGGAACCTCACTTCTCCACGACGAAGTGCGCCCTTCTGTTTCTGGCCCAGGCCTCCTCGTTGTGGCCAGGGTCGAGGGGCCTCTCCTTTCCGTAACTTATGGTCCTCATGCGATCAGGAAAAATGCCCAGGCCCACGAGGTATCTCTTGGCCGCCTGTGCCCTTCTGTCTCCGAGGGCCAGGTTGTACTCCTTGGTCCCTCTCTCGTCGCAGTGGCCCTCTATCAGGACACGCACCTGGGGATTCTCCTCCAGGAATTTGGCCTTCTCCTGCAGGATTTGCCTTGCCTGCTGGGTCAACACATAGGAGTCATAGGGGAACAGGACATCTTTGTTCTCGAACTCCTCGATTGCCTTCTTGAGATCAACCCCCTCCCTGGAGACTCTCGGGGCCTCTTTCTTGGCCAACTCCAACTCCTTCTCCCAAGCGCATCCGGCCCTGAACCTCTCTCCCACCTGCAATGGAAGCTTGCTCTTCCGCACGAGGGCCGCCGATGAATTCTCCTCCACCCTGAGGACAACTATCTCACCGATCCCATGGGTTATGTGCTCCACGGCCCTTGTAGATCTCCCTGGCTTCTCCCTGAGGGATCCCCACTCCTCAGCAGGGGTCCTGAATATCTCGTAGCACTGCCCGGGTTCCAGCCCGTGGACCCTCCCCTTGTCCAGGAAGACTATGTCTCCTTCCCCAAAACTCACTAGGTTTTCATAGCTCCAGATGATCCTCCCTTGCAAATCCCGCACAGCGGGCTTCAATGGCATGGTCGCCTGGCGAGGCTCATATTTCTGCACCCACGAGCCTATGGAAAGGGAACGATATGAGTCCTCCACCAGGGCCTCCGCCTCTTCCTCCTTGACCTCCGTGACCAAAAGGCGGGCCTCTATCACCACAACCCTCGTGTTCCTCAACTCCCTCGGCTTGAACAGGCTGAAGGCGAGAAGCCTGTCACCTTTTTGGATCCCTTGATTGGTACCCACATTCACGTAGACGATCTCGCCCTCCCCTATGTTCACAGCCTTCTCCGCCAGGGCGGATATCACCTTTCCCAATGGTTGTGGCACTTCCTGGGTGAGATATCCGACGCCATCTATCCTGGGATACACGAAGATTCCCTCTTTGGGCAAAAACTTCCAAGCAAGCGCCTGGCCTGCACCCCACAGGCCCCCAAGGAAAAGGACGAATAGGCTCAATCCAACTCGCATCTTTGAAGACTGCATGGACCCCTCCCCCGGTCTGTGGAAGTCTGGCTCCTGAACACGCCTTCAGTTCATGGAGCCGTTTCGCGCAACGTTAATGCGATCGAGCCTTCCTGTCAAGGATAAAACAATGGGATGTCAGCTCTTGAACTCTTTCGCTTTTTCCATCGCCTCCTTGAGGAGTCGGGCCCACTCCAAGGGGACCCTGAGATCTCCCCTCCCGAACCCCAGGTGCACTTCCGGCTTCAGTCCACCGTGAAAGTCGCTTCCTCCTGTCTTCAGAAGACCCCATCTCTCGCAGAGATCCGAGAGAAATCTCCGGATGGCGAAAGGTGCATCCGGATAGAGGACTTCCACCCCCATGAGTCCCTCACGGACCAATTTTCCGATGCACATCTCCAATTCCGCGAGGCCTTCTATCCCAATAGTGTGGGGGTGAGCTAGGACGGGCACCCCGCCTGCCTCCCTAATCGCCTCCATGGCCTCGGTGCACGATGGCCTCCTTCTCGGGATATAGGCCTTCGCACCCCTTGCCAGATATCTGGCGAAGGCCTCATCCACTGACCTCACATACCCTTTTCTCACCATTGCTTGGGCTATGTGGGGTCTTCCTATGCGTGCCTCGTCCGCTTCATCAGTTATCTCCTTTGGATCAAGAGCGAGCCCAAGGGATCTCAGCTTCTCGAGAATCGCCCTGTTCCTCTCGACCCTGCTCAGCCTCATCTTCCCGAGGAAATCCCCAAAAGAGTTCCATTTCCCGTCGAGACCGTACCCCAGGAGGTGAGAGCTTCTCCCCTCTCCCAGATCCACTGAAATCTCAACTCCTGGAATCACCATGATCCCGAAAAGCTCTCCCGCCCTTTTGGCCTCCCCTAGGCCGTCGAGAGTGTCGTGGTCAGTTATTGCCAGGGCGCTGAGTCCCTTTGCCCTTGCCTCCCTGACGACCTCTCGGGGGGTCAATGTCCCATCCGAGAAAGAAGTGTGGACGTGTAGGTCAACCCACATTCCTCCATAACCTCCTGTGAAAGTTGCGAGCGGAGCCAGATCCCCTTTATCCTACCACATGGAACCAGGAGGTTTTCCAATGCCCAGAAGGATCTTCTCGCATCCAGGGATCCTGAGGCAACTGGAACTGTATCTCAGGGGAAGAGAGCCCAATAGGTGCCCTTTTTTCGGGCTCGTGGAGGCTGCAGTGGCAGTGCCCCTGGTTTTCGACGAGGGAGTCCTCAAATTGGTCCTCATAAAGAGGAGCCAATCCCTGAGGATCCATCCAGGACAAATAGCATTCCCTGGAGGAAGGCGTTCGCCTGGGGACAAGGACCTCCTCGCAACCGCTATGAGGGAGCTTCATGAGGAGCTCGGGATCCCTGGAGAAAGGACCGAGGTCCTGGGGTGCATGGACCAAGAATTCACCTTCACCAATTACTCTGTGATGCCCTTTGTCCTGGAGCTCAAGACCCCCTTGGCCTTCAAGACGAACGAGGAAGTGGAGAGGCCCATACTTCTCGAGGTGGAAAGCCTGGATTCGAGATCCTTTCTTCCCGAGGAGCACACTTACATGGGGAGATCCGTGAATTCTTGGCGAATCGAGACCCCTCATGGGACCATATGGGGCGCAACAGCGAGGATCCTCTATCGGCTCCTCACGATCCTCGAGGAACTCAGCGAACCCTCCAGGTGAAGCACCATCTTTCAACTGCCTCTGGGCATCTCCCTTAGCGAACAATCCTCGGAGAAATTGAAACTCGGACCCTGCCATCTGGAGAGAAAGATCTTCCCAGTCCCTCCCACGTCCTCACGATACGAGCTCATGCTATTATGCGCCTGAACTTGTCCACCATCTCCACAACTTCCTCCGGATCGTCCGTGAGATGGAAGAGATCCACGTCCTTTTGGCAAATCTTCCCTTCCTGGAGCATGGTCTCCTTGATCCATTTCATGAGCCCTTCCCAGTATCTCTTGACCATCAATATCACGGGAAAGGGCTTTATCTTGTTGGTCTGGATGAGGGTCACTGCCTCGAAGAGCTCGTCCACTGTTCCAAAGCCTCCGGGCATCACCACATAGGCTATGGCGTACTTGACGAACATCACCTTTCTCACGAAGAAATACCTGAAGTTGAGCTGAAGATTGGCGTAGGGATTCGGCTTCTGCTCGAAGGGGAGCTCTATATTCAAGCCCACTGACTGCCCTCCTGCCTCAGCAGCTCCCTTGTTGGCAGCTTCCATGATCCCTGGACCCCCTCCTGTTATCACAGCGTATCCCCTCTCCACTAGCATTCGAGCTAGTCTCTCGGCCATTTGGTACTCCTGGGACTCCGGACCCACCCTCGCCGATCCGAAGATGGAAACAGCTGGAGGAAGATCTGCCAAGTGCTCGAATCCCTCGACAAACTCCGCCATGATGCGGAACATCCTCCACGTGTCCCCTACAGTCATCGCATCTATAACATACTGCCTGTCAAGCAGAGACCTGGGCCTCATGCTCCCTCCTCCTCGGAATTTATCCGCCTTGCCAGTTTTCCTTGGTCGAAGATATAGTTGAGCTCATGTTAGATTGCCTGGCTTTGGGAGTCAAATGGCCAGGATCACACGTTGCAGGGAGATACGGGGATGAGAATTGTGTTTTTCGGAGCGGCCAGGACAGTGACAGGGGCGGCCTTCAGGATAGAGTGCGAGGAGGCGAAGATCCTCCTGGACTGTGGCCTCTTCCAAGGACCAAGAGAGCTCGAGGAGAGGAACAGGAGAGTGGATCTCTATGGCCCCGCTACAACAAGTGCCGTGGTATTGAGCCACGCCCACATGGATCATGCTGGATTGCTTCCGGCTTTCGTGGCATCTGGTTTCGCAGGGCCCATTTACTGCACCCCCGCAACAAAGGACCTTTGCGAAATCCTTCTTCTCGACAGCGCTCACATCCAGGAGATGGAGGCCGAGTGGCAAACGAGGAAGAATCTGAGAAAGGGACTGGGGCCCCAGAAACCCCTTTACACGAGAGGCGATGTGGAAAGGACACTCCCCCTTCTGCGACCAGTCCCGTACGGGGAGAGAAGGGAATTGGCCCCGGGAATCTTTTTTCGCTTCCAGGATGCTGGTCACATTCTGGGATCGGCTTCAGTGGAGCTTTGGGCAGTGGAAAATGGCACCACAACCAAGCTCGTTTTCTCGGGCGACCTGGGGAGAAGGCACCAGGCGCTAGTCAACGACCCCCAGATAATAGAGGAAGGAGAGGTTCTCCTTGTGGAGTCCACCTATGGAGACAGGGAGCACAAATCCCAGGAGGAGAGTGTGAGGGAATTCGTCGAGATCCTGGAGCAAGCTTACAGGGAAGGCGAGAAGGTGATAATTCCCGCTTTCGCCGTGGGCAGAACCCAAGAGGTTCTCTATACCCTCCACGAGCTCCACAGAAAAGGCATCATGCCACCCATCCCCGTTTACGTGGACAGCCCCCTCGCCACAGCAGCTACGGAGATATTCAAAAAACATCCCGAATGCTTCGATGGGCAAGCAAGGGCACTTCTCAAGCTTCACGATCAACCCCTCGAGCTACCGAGGCTGATCTTCGCCAAGACAGTGGAAGAATCCAGGGCCATAAACGACCTCAAAGGGGCAGCTGTGATCATAGCAGCGAGTGGGATGGCCAATGCAGGTCGGATCCTTCACCATCTGAAGCACAACCTCTGGAGACCAACTGCCCACATCTTGTTCATAGGATTCCAGGCCCAGGGCACACTGGGAAGAAGGATCATAGAGGGCGCAAAGAGCGTGAAGTTGTTCGGGGAAGAAGTGGCGGTCAGGGCCCAGATACACACCCTGGGTGGCTTCTCCGCACATGCAGACAGAAGAGAACTCCTCGATTGGATAAGTCACTTCAAGTCCAAAGACATGAAGATCTACGTGGTCCATGGGGAGGAGAAGAGCGCCCAATCTCTGGCCGCTTCCCTCCAGGAAGCGGGCTTCTCCCATGTGAAGGTGCCAGGCCTAATGGAGGAGGTTGACCTGACAGAGCCCGTTTCCCAAGAAGCTCCCCTACCCCCCCATAGGGAGGTGGAACCCCAGGACCTCCTCTTCCTATTGGAGAAAAGATTGAGGAAGCTCAGGAAGAGGCTCAACAGGGAAGGGATCCCCACTGAGGCCTTCCAGGCCGCAAGCGGGAAGCTGAGGAGCATGGAAGAGATGCTCCACGAGGTGGAGGGAATTCTCGATTCCCGTTCCTGAGGCAATCCCCTGGGAGGTTCTCAGAGGACCTGGAGGTCCTTCAGTTTGAGCTGGACTGTCCTTTTTCCATTCCACTCGTTGATCTGAGGAGTGCATGCCACCCTGACCCGGCCATGGGTGGGTTCCGGAATTTGCCCTGCGAGATTGAAACCGATGGCCTCGAAGGTTGAGTTCCCCCTCCTCATGGAGAACTTGATGTGCCTGTTCTCGATCCTTCTCGAGCCCGTTACCTCCATCTCGCCCACCTCAAAAGTGGGCTCTGGGTTACCTATTCCGTGGGGCTCGAGTTTGATCAAGGAATTCAATAAGTTCTCGTCCAGCTGATTTGGCTCCAATTTGTCGTCTATCTTCAAAATCCCATGTCCTCTCCTGGGACCTAGCACCTCTTTGGCATGCCTGGAAAGGGCCTCACGAAACTCTTCAAGGGCATCTGGTTGGATCTTCAAACCAGCAGCGGAACGATGCCCTCCAAAGCGCTCCAGGAACTGGGAACAGTGTCTCAAGCCATCCATCATGTCATAGCCATCGGGAGCTCTGGCCGATCCCTTCCCTATCTTCTCCTCCAGGGATATGAGCACAACCGGCACCTCGAACCTCTCGACCAGTCTCGATGCCACTATGCCCAGCACACCAGGGTGCCAACCCCTTCGGGCAAGGACCAAAGCCCCTTTCCCAGCCATCGCATGCTCCGAGGCCATGAGTTCCGCTTCTCTCAAGACCTCTTCCTCTATCTCCTGCCTCCTTCGGTTCATGCCATCGAGAATGGAGGCAAGTTCCCTCGCCTCTTGGAGATCCTGGCTCAGGAGAAGCTCCAGGGCTGTCATGGCACTATCCAATCTTCCTGGAGCATTTATTCTGGGGGCCAACTGAAAGGTTATGGAGCCCACCGAGATACTCCTTGTGGCTGCAACTTCCATGAGTGCCATTATCCCTGGCCTCTGGATCTTGTCCATCTCCGAGAGCCCATGCTTGACCAGTATCCTGTTCTCTTTTATCAAGGGGGCCTGGTCGGCCACGGTCCCCAGGGCAACTAGGTCCAGGAATCTCTTCAGGGATGGCTCTTTTCCCTTCGGCCAGAATCCCCTTTCCTTGAGTCTCTTTGCAAGGGCCCATACGAGGAGAAAGACCACTCCCACACCAGCCAACTCCCTGAAAGGGTACGAGTTGTCCTTTCTCTTTGGGTTCAGGACGGCACATGCCTGGGGAAGGACCTCCCCTGGCTCATGATGATCCGTCACAATGACATCAAGCCCTCTGGAGGTGGCCCTTCGGATCTCCTCGCAGTCCGAGATGCCGCAGTCCGCTGTTATGACAAGCCCCCTTCCCCCCTTGGGATCTGGAAGGAGCTTCGAGTGAAAACCGTACCCGTCCACTTCCCTGTTGGGAATCACGGGGGTAGCCTCGACCCCTATGGATGAGAAGAAGCTTTTGATCAGGGCAACTGAGGTCAGGCCATCGGCATCGTAGTCGCCGTAAAGGAAGAGGGGCTCCTTCTTCTCCATAGCCTCGAGGATCCTCCCTACGGCCTTGTCCATGTCAGCCATGGCCTCAGGTGGGTGAAGTCCCCTCAAGGAGGGCAAGAGAAAGCTCCTCCCCTCCTCAGGGTCTCTCACGCCTCTATTGACCAGGACCCTTGCAACAGGGCTCGGGATCTCGAGCTCCTTCCCGATAGTCTCAACAAGGCCGCAGTCCACATCTGGAATCACCCACTTTCGAGCCACCTTCTCCCCCTTCTAATGGAACCAGGAAGATGGAATCCAAGACATTTCCCCCTTCCAGGATAGCCAAAAGGCCCATCCCCTTCTGTCCCAAGGGAAGGGGATGGGCCATGGAACGCACCGGGCTTGCCTCAGACTCCATGAATGTGTTTCTTCTCGCTCGAATCCACCACATAGAGGAGCCTGAATTCCTTCTCCAGGCGAGACTGCAGTTCCTTGAGGCGCTTCTTGTCGAGGTTCAGGACCCGGATGAAGACCTTCCTATAACCCTCTCTCGCATCCTCGTAGGATGTCAGAATGCTGCACATCCTCCCCCCGAACTCCCTTATCACATCCGCCACTTCCTTTATGGACCCTGATCGATCCTCGAGCTCGAAGCCGAACTGGACACCTCCCCTGTAAACTCCTGTGAGGATCGTTAGAACTTTGAAGATGTCCGTTTCCGTTATCAGGCCCACGAGCTCCTTCTTTTCCGAGAGGACCGGGAGGTGGGAGATCTTGTGCCTGAGCATCATGACCGCGGCCTCTTCAACTGTGTCGTCCTCGCAGATGGTTATGGGGTCCTTGGTCATTATCTCCTTCACCTTGATCTTGGCGAGAAGATACAGGAGCTCGTGCATGTCGAGAGTGGTTGCGGCCGAGGGTGAAGCCGCCTTTATGTCCCGATCCGTCACTATCCCCACCAACTTCTTCCCCTTCACTACGGGAAGGCCTCGGATCTTGTTCTCCTTCATTATGTGGTCTGCATCCATCATGGGGGTATCTGGCTCCACCGTTATGGGATCGCGAGTCATCCAGTTCCTGATCAGCATGGGGCCCTCCTCTCTCTTTTTTTCTAGGAGCCCGAAAGGTACTCCCTCAAAGACTTGGACCTGTAATGACCTCCAATCACGTACCTCAAAACCCTCGCGAATTCATCCGGCCCCACGTAGCCAGGCAAAGAGGATATGGGCTTCCCCTCAGAGGTCAGAAACCAGCTTGTGGGAAATCCCCTGACCATGTAACGCCTGGCAAGCTGAGGCTGCCTGTCAGCATCTATCCTCACAGAGACGAACCCTTCCCTCAAATACTCCACGACCCTGCTCGAGACCAAGGTCTCGGAATCCATCTTTCGACAGTATGGGCAGTCCTTGGTGAAGAAGTAGAGGAAGACGGGTTTACCGGTTCTCTGGGCCTCTTCCAAGGCCCTATCGTAAGGGAGCCAGGAGACCTGCTGGGAGAAGGCCAAAGATGGCAAGACCCAAGTTAGAGTTGCCAAGAATGCCCCTTTGACCTTTCCCATCTATCTGGCTCCTGGATCGTGTGTTTGCCCCTCCACTTGAGACCCTACCGTGGTTTCTGAGCGACGACCGCCGCCCCTTGTCAAGCTCACGAAAATCTCGAGCTCTGGGATCCGCAACTGGCCGAAGAGAGCCTCTGAGATGTCTCTCCCGCCCCTCCTGTGGAGGAGCAAAATACAGAGAGGACCCTCTTGGGGTTGGGCTCGAGACATTTGGGGCACTTTATCCCCTCAAGCTCTGACTCCTGGAGGATCAGCTGCTCGAATTGATTTCCGCAAGAGGAACACTTGAACTCGTATATGGGCATCCCGTTCACCTCCCTCCTATGGGCTCATTCTAGGGTGGACCATATCCACTGTCAATTCAGAAATTCCATCTCAACCACACTGCCAATTGCCTCGCTGGTATTCCCTTTTCAGCCACAAGCTCCCGTGTCTTTAGACGAAACGGAGTGTCCCAGAGATTCCTCCCTGTGAAACGAAGTGAAAGTCTTCTTCCCCAAAGGAACTTCTCCACTTCCAGGTCAGTCCAGAAGGCATCTTGCCTTTTTCCCAGGGGGCCCAGATCCCCCATTTGCAAGGCGAAGGTCTGTCTCAGAGCTGCCCTCCATCCACTGGGATGGACCCACCTGAGCTCCCCTACCCATCTATGTTCCCTCCACGCCTCACCTGGAAACACACCCCTGGGCTCGTCCACTTTTTCCCTGTCCAGGAACGAGACATCGTAACTGAGGCAGAGGGCCAGTGTGGGAAGCAAGATGGCCTCGAGGCCAACCCCGAGATCCACTTCCTGGAGGTTCACTGCCTGGAAATCCACACCTTCGAGATGAGCTTCCCAGCTCCTGTGCTTTCTCAGGCGACCATGGACGAAGGAGCTGATGCCGTGGGGCCATCTCCTGTACCACTCCAGATGGGCCTCGTGGTTGAGGGATGCCTCTTTGGAGTCCTCCCCCAAGGGAAAACCCGCTACCTCGACGGGCTGGAGTCCTTCCATCACTGTGTAAGGTGGCTCCAAGTACCTTGCGAGGCCAACCCTGACTATGTCTTCTCCACTGGCCTCCCATACGAGACCGACCCTCGGGGACAGCTCCCTTTTCTCCATGGCCATGGAGGAGAAGACAGGAGGCATCTGGCCAAATCTCATGGCTTGAAGATGTATGCTCGCCTCCAGAAATAACGATGGACCGATTCTCCATATGTCCCCTGCGTGGATCTCTGCAGCCCAGTTCTGGAGCCTGTTGGCTTCAGAGTTGAAAACCCCTCCCTCGAGACCCCTCCATCTCACCCCAGTGGACGAATCCAGGCCAGCATCTCCCCTGGCTCCATGGATCCCAAGTTCCCACCTGTGCTCCCCTGCCCTTCCCATGCGAAGGACCCCGAATTGCACGTGCCTCTCCCTGAACATCCAGTCGAGATCCATGACCGCACCCAGCGACGGCGATATGGCCAAAAAGGTCTTGTCCTCCAGACCGAATCCCTGCCTGCTCAGGACTCCGTACGCCAAGAACTCCTCTCTCGGGCCAAGCCGCCACCTGTAGCCCACCACTGCCGTAGCTATATGGCCTTTCTGATGAAGATACGGGTCCTGAACCCATTCGGAGTCCGTATCGCCCCTATGATCGCCCTGGGCCCATTGGTAAATACTGTATCTTCCCAGGATCTCATGGCCTCGTGATACGGAGACCTTTCCATCGAGTCTCAGGATCTTGTCCCTCTGGGAATGATTCTCCTCGTGGAATCCCTCGTCCTCTTGGAAGGAGAAGAGACCACTTGCTGCGGCCTCTCCCGTGGCTCCTTGCAGGAAGAGGCTCGAGCCCCTTAGGCCCATCTCCCCTCCACCACCTTCCAGCTCCCCTCTCACCTTGGCCCCCTCGAACATGACTGTGTAGTCGTGAAAGGTATTGAAGAGATTTATGTTCACTGGAGAAAGCATCTGCGCCCGCAAGAGCTCCCTCAGCCCTGCCCTGGTGCTGCCGCCTTCCCAGAAGGGTGTTGAGAGGAAAAGGTGGGCACTGGAATTCGTGGGGTCCTCCCTGACGCTCAGGATGGCATGGTTCTTCGCTCTCTGGAGGAGGCCCATGTCTCTGTAAGCCTCGGCCAGGTTTGCGTTTCTCACAGCCGAATCCCCATCGAGGAGGAACCTTGACCTGTAAACGCAACGGCCCCTGTTCCTCGCCATCGAGGCCTCTATGGACTTTATCGCCTCCGAAGGCCTGTTCAGATCCCTGAGGATCAAGCCCTTGTAAAGGTAGGGGGTTGGATCCCGAGGATCCAGTTCGCTGGCTCTAGTCAGGACGCTCAGGGCATCCTCGGACCGGCCTAGGGAGTGAAGGACTTTGCCGAGGTAGCTCAATGGAAGGGATGCCATGGGCTCGGCCAAGGAGGCGCTGAGGAGCTCTTCCAGTGCCCCTTCCATATTCCCCAATCTCATGTTCGCGATGCCCAGACCCATGTGCGCCTCACTCGAAAGGGGATCCTTCTCGAGCACCTCTTGAAACGCGGCCATGGCTGAGCCCGTTCTTCCAGCTGCAAGCTCCATGAATCCCTGGAGGAGTCTTGCCTGGTGGCCCATGGGGTCGATCTCCCTCGCACTTTGGAGGAAGGCCATCGCCTCCTCCACATCCTCCATGGCCCAGGCAAGCTCAGCTCCTTGGATAAGACCGGGGAGAAAGCCTGGATCCGCAGAGATTGCCTTCTTGGCTTCTGATCTGGCAGCCTCTAGATCCCCCTCTGCCCTGAGCAATATAGCCTTGAGGAGATGGCTGCTTGGCCCAGGAGGGCCTTCTCTCTCCAGGGTGTTGGAGATCTCTTTCGCTCCCTCGAGATCCCCTTCTACGAAGGACAAAAGTCCCCTCTGAACTAGGAGAAGGGGCTCTTTGGGGAAGGAGCTCCTTCCCAGAAGCTCAGCCGCCCTCTCCAAGGATCCAGCCCCCAAAGCAGCAGCCCCGCACAGGGCATGGAGGAGCTCCTCCTGGGGCCAGATCCCGAGGGCCTCCTCCCCTATCTCCTGCGCCTCCCTGTAGAGGCCTTCCTTGATGAGAGAGATCATCATCCCGCTTGCTGCCAGAGGATGTGCCCATACGAGGGGACCAATCATCCCCTGAGCCCTCTTCTGCTCGCCCCTTTCCATCAAGACCCAGCCTCCGAGGATCTGAGCCATGGGATCTTCCCTGGGAGGTATTAACGCCATGGCCAGATCCAGGTCGCCTGAGTCCCTTGCCTTCAGGGCCGCATGGAGATCCAAGGGCCAGTGGGTCTTTCCCACGAGTCTTATGTCCCTCGGACTCACCCATACGGGACACCTCAAAATCCACTGAACAGTTCGAGCCTGCCTTATGAGGAGTGCCTCCTTTCTGGGGGGTGTGGTTGCGCTCATGAAAGCCCTTTCCATTGGGCCGAGGACGACCATCCCGAGAGGAGAAGAGAGATGCACCTCACCCGATAGAACAGTGACCGAGACTTCCTGGGTTCTGGGATCGAGAGAGAGGACCAAATCAGTTCCCCTCACGCCCACGGAACCCACTCCCACATCCCAATCCACTGGATGTGGCGCCCTTATCCAGAGCCTTCCTCCAAAAAGCCTGTAAAGTCCTCCGAGCACTCGGGATACACGGCTGAAAAGGGAGACCCTTTTGGGGACAGGTTTTCTGGCCGCCAACTGGATGACCTGGATCAAGGCTGGCCCCCTCACCTGGACCTGAGAGTGGTCCGGGAAGATGACCCCAACCCTACCCTTCTCTCTCACGAGGAGAAACTCTCCCTCTTGAATCGAGCTATTGGCGGTTGCCTCGACCCATGGTCCCTCTGGGGATCTCCCGAGGTAAGCAGCCCCAAGAACGAATACTATCTTCCCCCCTTTCTGAGCCCCCAGAGCCTCGCCTCCCAAAATGGGCAAGAAGCTAAGGAGGACCCAAATAAGACCTTTTCTTCGGCCCCATCTCATGAAACTCCGTAGCATGGTTCTTGGGCTCTCCTTCGGGACTTTCCCTGTCTTTTTTGGCAACTGGTAGCTCAGGCTAGAGAAGGTGTCAAGCACAATTTGTGGGATTGAAGTTAGCCGAGCTCGGTGCTCCAAATGGGGCTAATTCATTAGGGTCATGGGACTTCGAGGCGGGACCATTCCCGAAAAGAGGGGGGTTTGATTTCGTGGTCTGAGATCTGGGGTTCTCCCCGTGGGGCCATCCTAGTTTGGATCGTCCACCCTGGGGAGGGGCGGGCTCCGCACGCCCGCAAGGACGGAGTTGGCCTCGCCGGAGCATGTCCCCATTTGGCCACCGGGCGTTCGTTTCCCCCGGTGATTATGTTGTGCCTCGGCATGCCTACGGCCTCGCAATGCGGGCGCGGAGACCGCGCCCCTCCGAGAAAATCGCTTTTCGCGTCATTTTCGGGGTTTCCCCGCTAGGCGACCGGCGTTGCGGTTGGCCTCCCCGCGGAGGGGCGGGCTCCGCACGCCCGTGATGTCCACATAACGCCCACCCCAACGTTGCCTCCTCCCGGCCACTGGCTCATCGTAAAAGCACCGGTGGGAACGCGATGCCGTACCATTGGTCCGGCCGTACCTTGCGGACGCGCAAAGCGCATCCCTCCGAGAAAACGCCCCCTCGCGTCACTTCCGGGCCTTCCCCCGCAAGGCCATCCTAGTTGGGATGGCCCACACCGCGGAGGGGCGGGCTCCGCACGCCCGCTAACGGGACTTTGCTTGTATCGGGGGATTGCTCCATTAGGCCACCGGGGGGTCATTTGCCTCCGGTGATCATGATATGCCCCGGCTTGCGTACGGCCTTGCAATGCGGACGCACAGAGTGCGTCCCTCCGAGAAAACCGCTTTCCGCGTTATCCCAGGGTCTTCCCCGCAAGGCGACCCGCGTTGCGGTTGGCCTGGTCGCG